>Ga0268257_1000158_pt1 | contig 120680 bp, 103 predicted proteins | sample AgamicAtPrz_FD_200249 | JGI IMG/M metagenome (GOLD analysis project Ga0268257, IMG submission 200249) | Agave microbial communities from Guanajuato, Mexico - At.P.rz (v2) (version 3) | ecosystem: Host-associated > Plants > Phyllosphere > Phylloplane/Leaf | place: Guanajuato, Mexico | collected... | reverse complement strand
CGCAGCAGATTGCCGATGGCTCGGGCCTGGCGACCTTCCTGCGTACCTTGGGCGGCAGTTTCGCGGCGTCGCTGACCACCTGGATCTGGATTCGCCGGGCGGACCAGCACCATGCCTACCTGAGCGAACACATCAGCCAGTTCGACCCGGCCACGCGGCATACCCTGGAGCAGCTGGGCGGGGCCAGCCCGCAGAGCTATGCGCAGCTGGAGCAGATACTCAACGGGCAGGCGTACATGATGTCGACGGTGGACTACTTCACCCTGATGACCTGGGTGTTTGCCGGGTTGATTCTGCTGGTGTGGTTCGCCAAACCGCCCTTTACCGCCAAGGCGGGGCCGGCGTCGGCAGGGCATTGAGCCGGGCCAGAACAAGGCCCAGGCTCTTGCCCTTGCCAAATGCCATGTCAGGCACTCGCTGCTGCGTACCAGGGCCGCTGCATGCGCAGCACCAACCGGTCGATTTGCGGCACCAGCAGGTTGCCGGCCAGCACGGCGAAGCAGAGGCCATCGGCGTAAAGCCCGAACTCGCGAATCAGCTCGGTCAGCGTGCCGACGATCACGCCGAAGAGGATGCGACCGGCGCGGGTATCGGGGCTGGTGACCGGATCGGTGGCGATGAAGAAGGCGGTGAAGAGGTAGCCGCCGAGGCTGAGGTTGTACACGGCTTCCTGCAGGCTGTGGCCGGCGGCCATGCACAGCAATACCGTGCTCGCGAGCATCGCCAGCGGAATCTCGATGCGGATCACCCGCAGCAAAGCCAGCAGCAAACCGCCGGCAATGTAGCCGTACCCCGACAGGTTGTGGGTGACATGGGTGAACTCGTTCTGCGCCAGTTGAGTGGCGCCGGCGAACGCATCGAGTTCCAGGCGTGGCGCCAACTGTAGCTGTTGCAGCAGAACCGCCTTGGCGTCCAGGGCTGCGGTCCAGGGGGCATGGTTCGATGGCGCGGGGTACAACTGCTGGTAGAAGCAGATGGCAACCACCCCCAGGCCAACCATCGCAGGGTTGAGGCGGTTGCGACCAAGGCCGCCACTGGCGTGCTTGCACAGTGCCAGAGCGGCAAAGCTGGCCAGGGCGATCATCCACAACGGCACCATCAGCGGCAATGCCCGAGCCAGTATCAGGCCCAGCACCAGCCAGCTGAGGTCGCTCAAACCCTTGCGTACGTCATGCCCGCGCAGGCGCAGCAGGGCGGCTTCGAAGCCCAGGGCGAACAGCACGCACCAGAAGGCCTGCAACCAGACCACGACACCGAATTGCCAGGCATAGAGGACGGTGCCCGGCAGCAGGCACAGGACGACCAGCAGCATCACCGTGCGCAGTCGTTGCGGGATGGGGTGGCGTATCAGGCTCATGCGCGGACCTCCGTCTTGCTCTGGCGGAAGCGTTCGCGCAGCGGGATATTGCTCGGGCAGATGCTGCTGCAGCTGCCGCATTCGATGCAGGCGTCCAGGCGCAGCTCTTGCAGGCTGGCCTTGTCCAGGCGTTCGGCGGCAGCGTAGAGGTCCAGCGGCCGCAGCGACATCGGGCAGACATCCACGCAGCGCGTGCAGCGAATGCAACTGCTGGCGGGGCGAGCAGCCGGCAGGTAGCGCTCGGCGCCGAATATCAGGCAGCTGCTGGTCTTGCTGACGAAGGCGTTGGCGTCCGGTAGCGGCTGCCCCATCATCGGGCCGCCGACCTGGGTCAGCTGCCCAGTGGAGGACGCGCCAGCAATCGCGCGCAGTTCGCTGACCGGGTAGCCCACCGGCACCCGCACATTGCCCGGGCGCTCGCAGTCACCGGTCAGGGTCAGCACGCGGCTGGTCAGTGGTTCGCCCTGAAAGACGGCCCGGCCCAGTGCGTAGAGGGTTGCGACATTCAGCGCCAGCACGCCGATATCGGCGGGGCGGCTCCCCGGGGCCAGGTTGCGGCCACTGAGGCTCTTGATCATCAACGGCTGCCCACCTGCCGGGTAACGCTCCGGAAGTGGACAAATCTCGACCCGGGTGCGCGCCTGGCGAGCGGCGGCACGTAACGTGGCCATCGCCTCCGGCTTGTTGGTTTCGATGCCGAAACGGGTAGTCGTTATTCCCAGCAGCGCGGCGACATAGTCGGCGGCCTCGATCAACGCTTCGGCATTCTCACGCATGAGGCGGTCATCGCAGGTAAGAAAGGGCTCGCATTCGGCGCCGTTGATCAGCAGCAGATCGGGCTGCTGTGCGCCGGCCAGCTTGAGGGCAGTCGGGAAACCCGCACCACCAAGGCCGACTATGCCCATCTGCAATGCGCGCTCGACCAGCGCCTCTGGCGTTTGCGGCAGGCCAGGCGCCGGGCGTTCGAGCCACTCATCCAGGCCATCTGCGTTCAGGACGACGGCCATGACCGGCTCGGCCGAGTCGGCCGCGAAGACGTGATCGATCCGTTCCACGATGCCGGAGGTACTGGCATGCACCCAAGCGGTGGTGTTGTCGCCAATACCGATCACTTCGCCCTTGCGCACGTACTGCCCCGGCTGCACGCAAGGCTGGACAAACCGCCGACCCCGCCCGAGGGGGATCGCCAGCTGGATTTTTCCGATTGCGACGGGGGCAACCGGGGTGGCGTTGGACAGTTCCTTGTATCCCCTGAGCTCGATCCCTCCATGCCAACTACGCTGAGAGGATGAGGCGATGGCCAGCAGACGGCGCCAGAAAGTTTTCTGTTGCGGCTGACGCTGGGCGCGGATGCGGCTCTGCAGGCGTTCGACGCTCTGCAACGAATGGCTAGACATTTACTGTCCTCCAATTTTTGGGCAAAGAACGCCCCTATGCGCTTATGCACATGATGGTTTTGTAACTTCCGGGACGTTAAGCGGAAAGGGAGGGGGGATGATTGATCACCCGCGCAGATCAGAGTGCTCAATGAGGATTTTGTTCGGTTTTTGACCAGGTTTGCTGATGAACGGTAGGCCAATTGCCATCTCGCAATTCTGGTGAAATAACCTGCGCCGCGAACGGGCGGCCAGAGTCGGCGAGGTGTCGAATGATGCGCGCAAGCCTGCTGGTGATGCTGGTGACATTGCTGTATGGCTGCGGCGAAAGGATCGAACGCTTTGGCGGGCCGACCATGGGCAGCACGTATTCGATCCAGTACGTACCCACCGCGCAGGCGCCCGGCGCGCAGCAGGTAAAGGCCGAAGTCGAGAGGATTCTCGAGGCGCTCGACAAGCAGTTTTCCAACTGGCGCGGCGATTCCGTGGTTGCCCGCTTCAACGCTCTGCCGGCCGGCGCCTGTCAGGCGGTGCCGGAAGAGATGCAGCATTTGCTGGTGTACGGTGTGTCTCTGTTCCGCGAGAGTGGCGGTGCTTTCGACCTGACGGTCTTGCCATTGATGAACCTCTGGGGCTTCGGCCCGCAGTCACGCGGCAGGCAGGTGCCGGACGCCAGCGCACTGGCACGGGAGCAGGCCCGGGTAGGGCTGCAGCACTTGCACCTGGATGGAGAAAAGCTGTGCAAGGATGTGGCGGCGCAGCTGGATTTCGACAGCATGCTCGCCGGTTATGCAGTGGATCGGGTGGGTGACCGGCTTGCGGCCCTGGGCATCCAGGCCTATCTGGTCGAGATCACCGGCGAACTCAAGGGTGTCGGCCGCAAGCCGGATGGTTCGCCCTGGCGCATCGCCCTCGAGGTACCGAGTGGCGGGGGCGAGCAGCAAGTGGAGCGCGCCATCGCCCTGGATGGCTACGGCGTTGCCACCGCCGGCGATTACCGCAACTATTTCGAGGAAGGTGGCCAGCGCTATTCGCACACCTTCGACCCCCGTGTCGGCAGGCCGGTCAAGCACGCGCTGGCGGCAGTGTCGGTGGTCGACCCTTCGGTGCTGCGTGCCGATGCCCTCGATACATTGTTGATGGTGCTCGGCCCGGAGGAAGGCTATGCCTTCGCCGAGCGGCATGAAATCGCTGCCTATTTCATCATGCACCAGGGGCTGGGTTTCGTTGCGCGGGCGACGCCGCGATTCGAGACGTTGTTTCCCCAGCAGGGCACGCCCAGGCAGTAGCAGGAAAGGTCATTCCCACGCGCAGCCTTTTCCCCTATTGTCGATGCTCCCTTTCCAAACGATTGGCAGATCCATGGAGAAAGTCATCGTCATCACCGGTGCCAGCCGCGGCATCGGCGCCGCCACGGCGCTGCTGGCCGCCCGCCAGGGCTACCGCATCTGCATCAACTACCACGCCGACGACCAGGCCGCCGAGGACATCCTCGGCCAGGTCCGCGCCCTGGGCGCCAAGGCCATCACCGTGCGCGCCGACGCCAGTGTCGAGGATGAAGTCATCCAGCTGTTCCAGCGCGTCGACGAAGAACTCGGCCCGGTTACCGCACTGGTCAACAACGCAGGCACCATCGGCCAGCAAAGCCGGGTCGAGGACATGTCCGAATTCCGCCTGCTCAAGGTCATGAAGACCAACGTCGTCGGCCCCATGCTCTGCGCCAAGCACGCACTGAAGCGCATGGCCCGCAGGTACGGCGGGCAGGGCGGGGCCATCGTCAACGTGTCGTCGGTGGCCGCACGCCTGGGCTCGCCCAACGAATACGTGGACTATGCCGCTTCCAAGGGCGCCCTCGACACCTTCACCATTGGCCTGGCAAAGGAAGTGGCAGGCGAGGGCGTGCGAGTCAATGGTGTGCGGCCAGGCTACATCCATACCGGGTTCCACGCGCTGTCGGGCGACCCCGACCGGGTCAGCAAGCTCGAGCCCGGCTTGCCCATGGGCCGCGGCGGGCGCCCCGAGGAAGTGGCCGAGGCCATACTCTGGCTGCTCTCGGACAAAGCCTCGTACTCCACCGGCAGCTTCATCGACCTGGGCGGCGGGCGCTGAGCGCGCCGTTCAATCCTCCAGCAGCGCGCGTACCCGTTCGGCCAGCACTTCCAGCTCGAACGGCTTGGTCAGCACCTGAGTGCCTTGCAGCAACTGGCCGTCACTGAGCGCCGCGCTTTCGTCGTAGCCGGTGATGAACAGCACCCGGAGGTCGGGGTGGCGTTCGCGGCAACGTTCAGCCAACTGGCGGCCATTCAGGCCGCCAGGCAGGCCGATATCGCTCAACAGCAGGTCTGGCCGCTCGCCAGCTTGCAGGTGGGCGAGGGCGGCCGGGCCGTTCTCGAATGCATCGACCCGATAGCCCAGTTCTTCCAGCACCTCGCAGACGACCACGCGCAAGGCGGCCTGGTCTTCGACCAGCAAGATACGCTGCGTGGCGCTGCTGCTTTTTTCCAGCAGTGTGCGCGGTGGCCTGGGTGCCGGGGCTTCGGGGTGCTGGTGGTGGCGGGGAAGCAGCAGCTCGATGCGGGTGCCTTCGCCAAGTGTCGACAACACCCGTAGCTGCCCGCCCGACTGGCGCACGAAACCATAGGTCATCGACAAGCCCAGCCCAGTGCCGTGGCCCATCGGCTTGGTTGTGAAGAACGGGTCGACGGCGCGCTCGGCCACCTCCGCCGACATGCCTTTACCGTTGTCGCTGACGCTCAGCCGCACGTATTCGCCAGCTGTCAGTTCCAGTGCACGGGCTTGCTGGTCGTCGAGCAGCAGGTTGTCACCGAGGATATCGATCACGCCGCCGGCAGGCATGGCATCGCGGGCATTAATGCACACGTTGAGCAGGGCGCTTTCCAGTTGCGGCGGGTCGATGAAGGTCGGCCACAGCTGGCAGGGGAATTGGCTGGTCAGGGTGATGGAGGGGCCGATGGTGCGGCGCAGCAGCTCTTCCATGCCGCCCACCAGCGTGGCCACCTGCGTGGAGCAGGGCTGCAGGGTCTGCTGACGGGAGAATGCCAGCAGCCGGTGTACCAGCGAAGAGGCCCGCTGCGCCGAGTCGCTGGACAGCTTCAGCAACGGCTCCAGGGCGTCGAAACGGGATTGCTCCAGGCGCTGGCGCATCAGCTCCTGGGCACTGAGGATGCCGCCCAGCAAGTTGTTGAAGTCGTGGGCGATGCCGCCACTGAGCTGGCCGACCGCTTCCATCTTCTGTGCCTGGCGCAGGGCTTCCTCGGCCTTGGCCTGTTCTGCCAGTGCCGCATTCACCCGTTGTTCCAGTTCCTCGTTCAGGCGCTGCAGGGCCTGCTCTGCCCGTCGGCGTGCGGTGACGTCCTTGAACAGAACCGCCACCTGACGCTTTTCGGCAGGCTCTACGCGGAAGGTGGTCACCGACAACACATGGCCGGTGGCGACCAGTTCCTGCTCGAAATGCAGCGGCTCGCCCGTGCGCAGCACCGCGCCATAACGAGCGACCCAATCGTCGGCCTCATCGGGCACCATCTCGCGCAGTTTCTGCCCGACCACGTTGGGGATGCCGGCGTGCTTGGCATAGGCCGCATTGGCCAGCACATGCACATAGTCGCTCAGTGGGCCGTGCGGGCCGTCGAAGAACTCGATGATGCAGAAGCCCTCGTCCATGGTGTCGAACAGCGAGCGGTAGAAGTCCTGGTCGTGTTGCTGATGGCTTGCCAGGCGGGCTTCCAGCAGCGCGTTCTGTTGCTGCAGGGCTTCGACTTGTTGGCGCAGTGAAAGCAGGTCGCGGGAGGGCATGCCGACGTCCGACAGTGGATGAAGCCCAGACTTTAGCGTGTTCGGCAACAGGCGAATAGCCAGTCAACGCGGGTGTGGCGCAATGGCCAGCAGCCGCTCGATCCGTTCGCCAAGGGTGCTCAGGTCGAAGGGTTTGTGCAGCAGTTCGGTGCGCCTGTCGGGCCGGGCAAAGTGCACCGTATCGGCAGCGTCGTAGCCGGTAATCAGCAATACCGGGGCATGCTCCACCAGGTTTTGGTAGGCCTCTGCAAGCTGGTAACCATCAACCCGCCCAGGCAGACCGACATCGGTGATCAGCAAGTCCGGTGGTGGCCCTTCCTGCAACGACTCAAGCGCCGAGTGGCCGCCCTCGAAAGCTTGCACCTGGTAGCCCAGCTCCGTCAGCACTTCGACCAGCACCAGGCGCAAGGCCGGTTGGTCCTCCACCAGCATGATCCGGCACCCGCGCGCCTGCAGGGGCGCGGTGGCGGATGTGGCTGGCTCGTCGTTGCAGGTTGCGGGAGCGCTCCGGTCTCGGGGCAGGTACAGGTGAACGCAAGTGCCTTGCCCGGCGACGCTGTCGATCAGCAACTGCCCCCCGGACTGGCGAACAAAGCCATAGACCATGGACAATCCCAGGCCGGTGCCCTGGCTCAGTGGCTTGGTGGTGAAGAAGGGTTCGAGGGCGCGTTGCAGCACTTCACTGGACATGCCCACGCCGGTGTCCTCGACTTGAATGTGCAGGTAGTGGCCCGTCGGCAGGTCCAGGCGCTTGGCTTCGGCCGCTGCGAGATCGGCGTTTTCGCAACCGATGCGCAAGGTGCCACCCAGCGGCATGGCGTCACGGGCGTTGATGCACAGGTTGAGCAGGGCGTTCTCCAGCTGTTGCGGGTCGATGCGGATCGACCATTGCGCAGCAAGCGTGCAGTCCTGGAAGTCAATGTGCCGGCCGGTCGAGCTGCGGATCAGGTCATGCATGTCGGCGACCAGGCGCTGCACATCCACCGCTTGTGGCAGCAGCGTCTGCTGGCGCGAAAAGGCCAGCAACCGCTGCACCAGGGCTGAGGCGCGCAGTGCGTTGCTGCGGCCGAGCTCGAGCATGCGGGCGGTGTCGGCAAAGCGTTGCTGGCCCAGGCGTTGCTCTGCCAGCTCCAGTGCGCCAAGCAGGCTGCCCAGCAAGTTGTTGAAGTCGTGGGCGATGCCACCGGTCAACTGGCCGACCGCCTCCATTTTCTGCGAATGGCGCAGGGCTTCTTCGGCCTGGCGCAGGCGCTCCTGCTCGGCCACGCGCTCGGTGATGTCATAGGCGAACAGGTACCCGCCCTGGACTTGCTGCTGCGCATCGTGCAACGGGTGGTAGCGAATCTCGTAATGGCGCGGGGCGTCAGGCGGGCCGAGGGTGATGGTGTCGATGAAGGCTTCGCCGGCCAGCACGCGTGGCCACACCGGTGCCAGGCGGCCCATGATGTCAGGCTGGTTGAGCAGGAACTGCGGCACGTAATCGCCGATCTGCGGCACGAAGCCACGGTAATGCGCGAAGGTTTCCCGGGCCATGCGGTTGATCGCTATCAGGCGCATGCTGCGGTCGGCAGCAAACACGTTGGCCAGGCTGTTGTCGAGCAATTCGCCCAGTAGCCGGTTGTGGGCCTGTGCAGTGTCGTCGCGCTCGGCCAGGCGAGCTTCCAGTTCTGCGACACGCGCTTGCAGCTGTGCCAGGGACGGGAGCGAATCTGCTTGCATGGCGAGGGCCCGGTGAGCGGATCGGGCAACTATAGTCGCCCACCGGGGTACCAGCCATCAGAACGAGCGGATGATCCGCCCCAGGGTTTCCATGGCCCGTTCGGCATCCTCGTGCCAGGGGCTGCCGTAGTTCAGGCGGATGCAGTTGCCGAAGCGCCGGGTGGGCGAGAAGATCGGCCCGGGGGCGATGCTGATGCCTTGGGCCAGGGCCATGTGGAACAGCTTGAGGGCGTCCATCTGTTCGGGCAGCTCCAGCCACAGGAAGTAGCCGCCGGACGGTTGGCTGACCCGCGTCTGCGCCGGAAAGTGCCGGGCGATGGCCGCCAGCATGTTGGCCTGCTGGCCTTCCAGGGCATAGCGCAGCTTGCGCAGGTGGCGGTCGTAGCCGCCGTGCTGCAGGTAGTCGGCGATGGCCGCCTGGGCCGGCATCGAGGCACACAGCGAGGTCATCAGCTTGAGCCGTTCGATCTTCTGCGCAAAGCGCCCGGCTGCCACCCAGCCGATGCGGTAGCCGGGTGCCAGGCTCTTGGCGAACGAGCCGCAGTGCATCACCAGGCCCTGGGTGTCGAAGGCCTTGGCCGGTTTGGGTGCCTGTTGCGCGTAGTACAGTTCGGCGTACACGTCGTCTTCGATCAATGGCACCTGATGACGCGCCAGCAGCTCCACCAGTGCCTGCTTTTTCGCTTCCGGCATGCTGGCGCCCACCGGGTTCTGGAAGTTGGTCATGCACCACACGGCCTTGACCGGGTGCTTCTCCAGCGTTTGCGCCAGCACGCCCAGGTCCATGCCTTCGCGCGGGTGCACAGGGATTTCCACGGCCTTGAGCTTGAGCCGCTCCAGTACCTGCAGGCAGGCATAGAAGGCGGGCGCTTCGATGGCCACCAGGTCACCGGGCTGGGTGACGGCCTGCAGGCACAGGTTCAGGGCTTCCAGCGCGCCGTTGGTGATCAGCAGCTCCTCCATCGGCAACATCAGCCCGCCAACCATGTAGCGCAGGGCAATCTGCCGGCGCAGTTGCGGGTTGCCGGGTGACAGGTCGGTCACCACCATGCGCGGGTCCATGCTGCGGCTGGCGCTGGCCAGCGAGCGCGACAGGCGTTGCAGCGGAAACAGCTCGGGGCTGGGGAAGGCCGAGCCGAACGGCACGGTGTTGGGGTCCTTGATCGAGTCGAGGATCGAGAACACCAGCGCGCTGACGTCGACGTCGGTGGACTCGCTGACCGGTTGCAATGCCTGCGGCTCGCTGAACTGGCGCGGGGCGTGGGCGTTGACGAAGTAGCCCGAGCGCGGCCTTGCACGGATCAGCCCGCGCCGCTCCAGCAAGTAGTAGGCCTGGAACACGGTGGACGGGCTGACCCCGTGGGTCTGGCTGGCATAGCGCACCGAGGGCACGCGCTGGCCGGGGCCCAGCACCCCGGAGCGGATCAGTTCGGCGATGTCGTCGGCAAAGCGTTCGTAGCGTTTCATTCTGGCCTTCTGTCGAAGCCTGGCAGGCAAGGTGGAGTCAGTGTAAGGGATCAACGGTTCAGCGGTGCGACGAAGCGGCTGTGGGCCACGCTGCGGATGGCAGGGTCGTCGCGCTCGCTGATCTCGAAGCTCAGCGTCTGCGAGCTGCTGGCCGGGCGCTCGGCGAGCATCGCCACCGACACCGGCAGTTCACTCATTTCACCGGCCGGGATCATGAATGAGGTCTTGCCCTGCAGGCTGAAGCCGTCGGCGTCCAGCAGGCGCAGCTGGTAGTGCCGGGTGCTTTCGGTCTTGTTGATGACTTTGAGCAGGTAGATGTTCTCGATCTGGCCCTGGGCATTCTCGCGGAACAGGCCGCGGTCCTTGATCACGTCCAGCGACACCATCGGGCGCAGCTGCAAGGCCACCACCAGTGCCGCAATCATCACCCCCAGCGCGGCGGCGTAGCCCAGCAGGCGCGGGCGCAGCCAATGGGTGGTGCCACCTTGCAGGCTGCGTTCGGACTTGTAGCCGATCAGGCCACGTGCATAGCCCATCTTGTCCATTACCCCGTCACAGGCATCGATGCACGCCGCGCAGCCGATGCACGCCATTTGCAGGCCATCGCGGATATCGATGCCGGTGGGGCACACCTGTACGCACAAGGTGCAGTCGATGCAGTCGCCCAGGCCCTGGGCGCGGAGGTCGCTGCCTTTCTTGCGCGGGCCACGGGCTTCGCCGCGCCGCGGGTCATAGGCGACCGCCAGGGTGTCCTTGTCGAACATCACGCTCTGGAAGCGTGCATAGGGGCACATGTGCAGGCACACCGCTTCGCGCAGCAGGCCGGCATTGATGTAGGTGGCGGCGGTGAAGAACAACACCCAGAACAGCGCCACGCCGCCCAGTTGCAAGGTGAACAGTTCCGCGGCCAGTGGGCGGATCGGGGTGAAGTAGCCGACGAAGGTCAGCCCGGTGAGCACACCAATGGCCAGCCACAGGCTGTGCTTCAGCGTGCGCCGGGCCAGTTTGTTCAGGCTCCAGGGCGCGGCGGCCAGCTTGATGCGCTGGTTGCGGTCGCCCTCGGTGACCTTTTCGCACCACATGAACAGCCAGGTCCAGGTGCTCTGCGGGCAGCTGTAGCCGCACCACACGCGGCCGGCATACACGGTGATGGCGAACAGGCCGAAGGCGCAGATGATCAGCAGCGCCGACAGCAGGATAAAGTCCTGCGGCCAGAAGGTGGCGCCGAAGATGTGGAATTTGCTGTTGCCCAGGTCCCACAGCACGGCCTGGCGGCCATTCCAGTTCAGCCAGGCGGTGCCGAAGAACAGCACGAACAGGGCGCCGGCGAAGCCGATGCGCAGGTTGCGGTACAGCCCGGTGAAGCTGCGGGTATGGATGCCATTGTCGGCGCGGCGCGGCTGGGGGCTGGCTGGGGCGGTGGCGATCTCTGTGAAAGGGATTCTATCGTTCATGGCTCGGTGCTCATCAGGCCTCGATCAGGCATGAGCACTATGGCCCCGAGGCTGTTATCAGCACAGGCTCAGATTTTGCGATAAAAACCGTATCAGATTTCCGGGCAGGCCCCGCCAGGCCTCAGATTACCGAGCCTGGCGTGCTGGCCTTCAGATGCCTGCGGCTATCCACCGCACCCGCCACGGTCAGTGCATCGGCCTCGGCTTCGGTGATGGGCACACGCTGGCCGGCGAGCAGGGCCACGGACATGCGCAGCTGTTCGTCGGTGACGATTTCGATGGACGAGCCATCACCCTCGAGGCGCAGGTCTTCGGCGATCAGGGTGCAGCGGCGGGTGGTTTCGTCGATTTCAATGGGCATGGGGTGGTCCTCCTGGGGGTTACAGGGGTGGACCACAGGGCGGGGCGGGTTGCTGCATCCGGAAGCTGAGCGGCACTTTGTCATTTGCCCGGAGGTCAACCCTTGCAGATGGCAGGCCCGGCCTCTTCGCGGGTAAACCCGCTCCCACAGGTACTGCATTGCATTGAAACCTGTGCAAACCCTGTGGGAGCGGGTTTACCCGCGAAGAGGCCGGGCCTGGCAATGCAATACTCAGGCAGGGGAAAAGCAATGGACCTCATCTGGCAAGCAATCCAGGCCGAATTCGCCGATATCACCGACGAGCGCGAGGTCACGCAAATTCTCGTACGCCTGCTGATGGCAGCCCTGCTTGGCGCCGTGCTGGGCTTCGAGCGCGAGCACAAGGGCAAGGCCGCCGGGGTGCGCACGCATATGCTGGTTTCGCTGGGCGCTGCGCTGTTCGTGCTGGCACCGAGCATGGCCGGGGCCGATGAGCAGGCGCTGAGCCGGGTGATCCAGGGCATTGTCGCCGGTATCGGTTTTCTGGGTGCGGGCACCATTCTCAAGGGTAACGGCCAGGACGCCAGCCATGTGAAGGGCCTGACCACTGCCGCCGGGCTGTGGATGACCGCCGCCATCGGTACGGCAGCCGGCATGGGCCGTGAAGCCACGGCGTTGATCAGCACGATACTGGCCCTGCTGGTGCTGGGCACGATGCCGTTGCTGGTGGACAAGCTCGAAGGGCAGGATGAGGGAAAGCAGGAGGAGGAAGAGGGCAGGAAGCACTGAGGGGAGCCGAAGCTCCCCTCAAAGCGTTGTTGCCTGCTCTTTTTTTATTATTGGGACCGGCCTGTTGTTGTTTTTGTCAGCCTGTCCTGGTGTTGCGGGCGACCCCCATGCGGGGTCAAGAGCAAACGTATTTTTTTGAGCGCTGACCTGCCTTCATCATTGCTGATCCGAACCTGGCTGCCGCTACCTGGAGGTAGTTTTATTGTTCTGTGCCAGACCGCGGGGCGTACCCCTGAAAAGCGTGTCGACTCCAAAAAAATCTGCTTGCTACGCCTCTGCCGTGTTGTTCTTGTTATGTCAGAGCCGTTACCTGTTGTTTTTATTGGGTGTCACATTCTTTTTGTTGTTGTGCCAGAGATATAGCAGGGTGCGTGCCAACTTTTGAAAAACCTTTAAAATCAAGCACTTGGCGATTTCAGTCGAAATCGAATGGCCTGAAATTCTGCCGATTTGTTTCCCTGTTACCCGATTTTTTGCTGCAAAACGTGGGGGCGGTAACACTTCACCCACACCAATGTGACACCCGTATGACTTATTGCGCGCTGCGCGCCCGCGCTACCCGCGACCCGTTGTCGCGGCCCAGCACACTGCTGATGCGGCGGCCGGCGGCGATCAGCAGGTCCAGGTCGATGCCGGTTTCAATGCCCAGCCCCTGCAGCAGGTACACCACGTCTTCACTGGCGATATTGCCGGTAGCGCCTTTGGCATAGGGGCAGCCGCCCAGCCCGGCCACCGAGCTGTCGAACACGCTGATGCCTTCGAGCAGGCTGGCATACACGTTGGCCAGGGCCTGGCCATAGGTATCGTGGAAGTGCCCGGCCAGTTGCTCGCGCGGTACCTGTGCCGCGACCACCTCGAACAGGCGCCGGGTTTCGCCGGCGGTACCGGTGCCGATGGTGTCGCCCAGCGATACCTCGTAGCAGCCCATGTCGTGCAGGGCACGGGCCACCGGGGCGACCTGCTCGGCGCTGACCTTGCCTTCATAGGGGCAGCCGAGCACGCACGACACATAGCCGCGCACGCGCACACCGTGGTTGCGCGCGGCTTCCATGATCGGCTCGAAGCGCTTGAGGCTTTCGCTGATCGAGCAGTTGATGTTGCGTTGCGAGAAGGCTTCGGAGGCGGCCGCGAACACCGCCACTTCCTTCACGCCGGCGGCCAGGGCGTCCTCGAAACCGCGCAGGTTGGGGGCCAGCGCCGCATAGGTGACACCCGGGCGCTGCTGGATGCCGGCGAACACTTCGGCGGAGCCGGCCATCTGCGGCACCCACTTGGGCGAGACGAAACTGCCCACTTCGATATAGGCCAGGCCCGCCTCGGTGAGGTCGTTCACCAGGCGCACCTTGTCGGCGACGCTGATGGGCTGGGCTTCGTTCTGCAGGCCGTCGCGGGGGCCTACTTCGACCAGGCGGACGTGTTTGGGCAAGGACATGGCGGGTTTCCTGTGGCGTTCAGCGGTTGTCTTTGTTGTTCAGGGTGGCGGCCAGAGCTTGTTCGCAGCGCTCCTGGGCGGTGTCCAGCTCCAGCTGCATCTGGTGGATGTCGAGCATCTGCTGTTCCAGCTGGGCGCGGCGCTCGGCGATTTTTGCCAGCATGCTGTTGAGCTGCTTGAGGTTGCCGCTGGAGGGGTCGTACAGCTCGATCAGTTCGCGGCATTCGGCCAGCGAAAAGCCGATGCGCTTGCCGCGCAGGATGAGCTTCAGGCTGACCTTGTCACGCGCGGAATAGATACGCTCCAGGCCACGGCGCTCGGGGCTCAGCAGGCCCTGTTCCTCATAGAAGCGGATGGCGCGGGTGGTGATGTCCAGCTCGCGGGACAGGTCGGAAATGCTGTAGGTCTGGGTGCTCATGCTGGGGCTCGGCGTGGGGTATGCGGGTATCCTGAGGGCAGGTTGACGTATACGTCAAGCAGGGTCGCGAGATGAGTGTTGCCAGTACTGGCCTCTTCGCGGGTAAACCCGCTCCCACAGGAAGTGCACAGGTCTTGAGCACACCGCCGTCACTGTGGGAGCGGGTTCACCCGCGAAGAGGCCAGCAAAGGCGAAAACATTACTCAGACAACCCCGACCTGCGATACCCATTCGGCGTCTGCCCACTCAACCGCTTGAACCACCGGGCAAAATACGTCGGGTCGGTAAACCCCAGGCTATCCGACAACTGCCCGATGCTCATCCGCGTATAGATCAGGTTGCGCCGCGCCTCCAGCAGCAACCGCTGGTGCACCACCTGCAGCGCGGTCTGCCCACTCAGCGCCCGGCACAGCTGGTTCAGCTGCAAACTCGGAATATTCAGCCGCGCGGCAAAGTCCTCCACCGACAGGTGCTCACGGTAATGCGCCTCGACCAGGCGCAGGTACTGCCCCAGCAACTGGCGGTCGCGTTCATCGCGGTTGCGAGGCGGCTGCCCCAACTGCTGGCGGCGGCTGATCCACACCATCAGCGCCGTCACCAGCGCCTCGAGCAGTGCCGCCCGCGCCGGGGCGTTGCCCTGGTACTCCTGCTGCAGGGTCTCGATCAGGCTGCGCAGGCGCACCCGGTCCTGGCCCAGCGGGTAACACGCCGCCTTCGCCAGCACCGCCAGCGGCGCGCCCAGGCGCTGCTCCAGGTTGGCCACCAGTGCCGTGCCAAAGGTCACCACATGCCCCTGGATATCGGCGCTGAAGCGAAAGCCGTGCACGGTCATCGGCGGCACCACCTGGATCGCCGCTTCGCTGATGGCGCTGCGCACCCCCTCTACCTTCACCTCGGCCCGGCCGCGTTGCACATACAGCAACTGGAACAGCTCGGCATGCTGGTGCGGCTTGATTTCCCAGTGGTGCAAGCGGCTACGCGCCGGGATCGACTCGCAGTGCAGCAGGTCGGTGCCGGGCCAGGCCTGGTTTTCGCCATACAGCTTGAACAAGGGGACGCCGGGGAGGGTGGATTTCATGCGTGCAGGCCTGTCCGTTAATCGAACGTTTTTTGTAAAAGTGCAGGTTATGCATGGAATAGCACACTTCAATGGCTGTTTTTGCCAGTAAAAATGCAAGGGCAAACCCTAACAGCAGATGCCGCCCCACTGCCAGTCCAGGGCCGGCATCGTCCGCACAGAGACAACAACAATGAAAACTCAGGTCGCAATTATTGGTGCAGGTCCGTCTGGCCTGCTGCTGGGCCAACTGCTGCACAAGGCCGGTATCGATACGGTCATCGTCGAACGCCAGGCGCCCGAATACGTGCTTGGCCGCATCCGTGCCGGGGTGCTGGAGCAAGGCACGGTCGACCTGCTGCGTGAAGCCGGTGTGGCCGAGCGCATGGACCGTGAAGGCCTGGTACACGAGGGTGTCGAACTGCTGGTCGGCGGGCGCCGCCAACGCCTGGACCTCAAGGCCCTGACCGGTGGCAAGACGGTGATGGTATACGGCCAGACCGAAGTCACCCGTGACCTGATGCAGGCACGTGAAGCCAGCGGCGCGCCGATCATCTATTCGGCAAGCAATGTCCAGCCGCACGAACTCAAGGGCGAACGGCCCTACCTGACCTATGAAAAAGACGGCCAGGTGCACCGGGTGGACTGCGACTACATTGCCGGCTGTGACGGCTTCCACGGTATCTCGCGGCAAAGCATCCCCGAGGGCATCCTCAAGCAGTACGAGCGGGTCTACCCGTTTGGCTGGCTGGGCATGCTGTCAGACACGCCACCGGTCAACCACGAACTGATCTACGCCCACCACGAACGCGGTTTCGTGCTGTGCAGCCAGCGTTCGCACACCCGTAGCCGCTACTACCTGCAGGTACCGCTGGAAGAGCAGGTGGAGGCGTGGTCCGACGAGCGCTTCTGGGAGGAGCTGAAGGCACGCTTGCCCGAAGACGTGGCGGCGCGCCTGGTCACCGGCCCGGCGCTGGAGAAGAGCATCGCGCCGCTGCGCAGCCTGGTGGTCGAGCCGATGCAGTACGGTCATCTGTTCCTGGTCGGGGATGCTGCGCATATCGTCCCGCCGACCGGCGCCAAGGGCCTGAACCTGGCGGCATCGGACGTCAACTACCTGTACCGCATCCTGGTCAAGGTGTACCGCGAAGGGCGTACCGACCTGCTGCAGCAGTATTCGCCGCTGGCCTTGCGCCGGGTGTGGAAAGGCGAGCGTTTCAGCTGGTTCATGACCCAGCTGCTGCATGACTTCGGCAGCCACAAGGATGCCTGGGACCAGAAGATGCAGGAGGCCGACCGCGAGTACTTCCTGACCTCGCCGGCGGGGTTGGTGAACATTGCCGAGAACTATGTAGGGCTGCCGTTCGAAGAAGTCGCCTGACCTGTAGGAGCGGCCTTGTGTCGCGAAGGGGGCGAAGCGCCCCCAGGGTCTTCGCATTCCTGCAAAATTGCCGGGGCCGCTTTACGGCCCTTTCGCGACACAAGGCCGCTCCCACAGGTACAGCAGCGCCTGTGAGGCAAACGATTACATGTGGGAGCGGCCTTGCGTCGCGATTGGGCTGCAAAGCAGCCCCGGCATTCGAAAGCCAGCATTGCCTAGCGGGCCAGTAACGCCTCCATCTCTCGATACCCCCGCTGCCGCGCATGCTCCAGCGCGGTCACCCCATCCTTGTCGGCAATCTGCCGATCCGCCCCGGCCGCCAGTAGCCGGCGCACGATCTCCACATGCCGCGGCCCGCCGTCACCGAGGATCACCGCCTCCAGCAGCGCAGTCCAGTGCAGGCGGTTGAGATGGTTCACGTCCACCCCGGCATCGATCAGCAACTGCACGGTCTCGACATGCCCGCGTTCGGCGGCGGGTATCAGCGCAGTGCCTCCGTACCGGTTGGTGCTCTTGAGGTCGGCACCGTGGTTCAAGGTCAGCCGCAGGATGTCGTTCAGGCCACGTGCCCCGGCATACAGGTACGGGCTGTCGTCGATGTTGTCCTTGGCATTCACATCGGCACCGGCCTCGATCAGCGCTTTCGCGGCCGCAACCTGGTTGCCATGGGTGGCCACCAGCAGGGCAGTGCGCCCTTGCTCGTCACGGCTCTCCAGCTGCGCACCTTGTGCCAGCAGTTGTTGCAGGGTGCGCACATCATCGTGACGGGCAGCATTGTGCAGGCGGTTGTCCATGGCAGTGCTCTCGGCGTGGGCGGCAAGGCTGGTGCACAGGGCGAACAGCATCGCAGCAAGTAGTGAACGCATGGGGCAGGCTCCTCGATGACCTGCCCGCATCCTAGAAAAAACACGCCAGGGCTTGAAGTTAAGTTTGCGCATGACAGACAGTGCCTTGCTGAATAGGTAATGGCGGGAAGTACAACGATGACATTCTCCACCCCCCTGATGGGCGCCTTGTGCCTGGTAGCTGCCAGTGGCTGGGCCTGTGCCGACCAGGTGCTGCCCGCACCACCGGAACTGGCCTCCGGCTACCGCACCGGCCTGCAGCCGGTGCATGCCAGCCGGCACATGGCTGCAGCTGCCAACCCGCTGGCCAGCGAGGCGGGGCGGGCGATGCTGCGGGCCGGTGGCAGCGCCATCGACGCGGCCATCGCCATGCAGATGGTGCTGACCCTGGTCGAACCGCAATCAAGCGGCATTGGCGGCGGGGGGTTCATCCTCTACTGGGATGGGCAGCGCGTACAGGCGTTCGATGGCCGCGAGGCAGCCCCGGCGGCGGTGACGGAAAACCTGTTCCTGCAAGCCGATGGTTCACCGATGCCATTCAGGGCGGCGCAGATCGGCGGGCGTTCGGTGGGCGTACCGGGGGTTCTGCGTGCCCTGAAGCTGGCCCATGAGCAGCACGGCAAGCTGCCCTGGCGCGACCTGTTCGCCCCGGCCATTGCGCTGGCACGTAACGGTTTCGCGGTTTCCGAACGCCTTCACACGCTGGTGGCGGGCGACCCGTTCATTGCCCGTTCACCGGCCATGGCCCGTTACTTCCTGGATGAGCAGGGCAAGCCGCTGGCGGTGGGGGCTACCTTGCGCAACCCCGAGCTTGCGCAAACCTTTGAACTGATTGCCGCGCACGGCCCCGAAGTGTTCTACAGCGGCGAGATCGCCGAAGCCATCGTCGCCAAGGTGCGCAGCCATGCCAATGCCGGCTATCTGTCGTTGCAGGATATGCAGCAATACAGGGCCAAGATGCGCGAGCCGCTGTGCGGCCCCTACAAGGCCTGGCGCATCTGTGGCATGCCGCCGCCGTCGTCGGGCGGGGTGACGGTGCTGCAGACCCTGGGCATCTTGGAGGCACTGCAACGGGCTTCGCCACAGCGCGACCTTGCCGCCATGCGGCCGCTGCGCACTTCGTCGGTTGCCGGGCTGGAAGCCCCGCCGCTGGCCGTGCACCTGGTTGCCGAGGCCGAGCGCCTGGCCTATGCCGACCGCGCCCAGTACCTGGCCGACAGCGATTACGTGCCGGTGCCGCTCAAGGCCCTGACCGACTCCGCATACCTGGCCAGCCGCGCTGCGCAGGTCGGCGAGTACAGCATGAAACGCGCCCGCCCGGGCCAGCCGCAGGGGGCCGATCTGGCCCTGGCGCCTGACCGCTCGCCGCTGCGCATATCCACCTCGCACCTCAGCGCGGTGGACGACCGCGGCCAGGCCCTGGCCATGACCACTTCGGTGGAAGCGGCGTTCGGCTCGCACCTGATGGTCAAGGGCTTTTTGCTCAACAACCACCTGACCGACTTCTCGTTCATCCCCCGGGAACAAGGCAAGCCTGTGGCCAACCGGGTGCAACCGGGCAAACGGCCGCTGTCGGCCATGGCGCCGACCCTGGTGTTCTCGCAAGCCTCCGGCGAGCTGGTGGCCAGCCTGGGTTCGCCCGGCGGCTCGCAGATCATCGGCTACGTGAACAAGGCGCTGATCGGCCTGCTGGATTGGCAGCTCGACCCGCAGCAGGCCGCCGGCCTGCCCAACTTCGGCAGCCGCAATGCCGGCACCGAAGTAGAGGCGGGGTTGGCCAGCCCGGCACTGATCCGCCAGTTGGCAGCCTGGGGGCATGAGGTGACGCCGATGATCATGACCAGTGGCATGCAGATCATCCAACGCAGTGGCGAGGGTTGGTCGGGTGGTGCCGACCCTCGGCGCGAAGGCGTGGCAGTCGGCGACTAGCGGTGCGCGTTGCGGTGCAGCAGGTGGCGTGGTAGAAGTCAGTCTTGCCATTCATAAGTTGAATATCAAGATGTCCATCAGCGTGAAATCGAATAGGGCCCTGTTCGACCTCGACCTGTTGCGTGCCATTGTCGTGGTGGCCGATTGCGGCAGCTTCACCACGGCTGCTGCCCGCCTGCACTCCACCCAATCGACCATCAGCCAGAAGGTGCGCCGCCTGGAGGATATGGTTGGCCACCGTCTGCTGGTGCGTGGCAATCGCGACGTGCTGCCGACCGACGCCGGGCAGACCCTGCTCGGCTATGCCCGGCACATGCTGGCCCTCAACGACCAGATGCTCGAAGCCTTGGCCGGGGCGATGGTTGGCATGACCGTGCGCCTTGGCGTGCCCGAGGACTTCGTGGGCGGGCGTACCACCAATGCATTGTCGGCCTTCAGCCGGCTGCACCCGCAGGTGAAGCTGGAAGTGACCAGCGGCCTGTGCCGCGACCTCAGCCAGGCCTACGACAACGGTGAGCTCGACCTGGTGTTGCTCAAGCAGCGGCGCAACAGCCGCGAAGGCGTGGCCTGCTGGCCCGAACGCCTGCAGTGGATCGACAGCGCGCGCACGCCCGCCTTCGAGCTGGACCCGATCCCGCTGGTGACCTTCCCGCCCCGCGGCCTGTACCGCGACGACATGATCACCGCCATCGAAGGCATGGGCCGGTGTTGGCGCATCAGCTTCACCAGCTCCAGCCTCAGCGGTATCCAGGCAGCGGTCGCCGATGGCATGGGTATCAGCCTGCTGCCGCCACGGGCGGCCACTGGTGAGCACCGGGTGCTGGGGGCAGGGCAAGGGTTGCCGGAAGTCGACAGCTACGAAATCGTCATCGTCCACCGGCCGACGGCGGATGTGATGGTCAAGGCGTTGGCCGAGGTGATGACGCAATTGCTTGCGGGTGGCGGGATCTGACGATCTGTACGGCGATGCAGGATTTTACAATCTGACGCGATCCCTTGTAGGAGCGGCCTTGCGTCGCGAAAGGGCTGCGCAGCAGCCCCAGGTTTCAGCGTCGCTGCAGAGATTGCCGGGGCCGCTGTGCGGCCCTTTCGCGACACAAGGCCGCTCCTACAAGGGCCGCGTCAGCCAGTAAGGTCGTGGGTCAGGCGCAGGCAGCGGTCATTCTTGGCGACAGGTGTATCCCGGCAATCATGCAGCGCACCGAGCCTCCTGCCATTTCGATGGTCGGTACATCGAGTGGCACCAGCCGCGCCGAGCGTTCGATGCGCTGGCGCTGCTCGCCGCTCAGGCTGTCGAAGGCCTTGCGTGACAGCGCCAGGATGCGCCCGTCACGCCCGGACAGTTCGATGGCATTGCCGGCGAACTGGCTGATCTGCCGGTTGCTCAGGTCGATCACATCGCGGCCCGACTCAAGCAGGCGCATGCGCACTTCCTCGGCCCGCGCCTTGTTGGTGAAGGTGCCAAAGCCCACCAGCGCAAACTCCGTCGCCACGCACATCAGCACATTGGTGTGGTAGATCGGCGTGCCTTGTTCATCGGCGGTGTCGAACACCATCGGCTCGAAGTTGAAGTGCGTACTGAAGCGCTCCAGGGCAATCGGGTCGGCGCGGTTGGAGCGCGCGGTATAGGCCACCCGCGACAGGTGGTCGAAGACCATGGCGCCGGTCCCTTCAAGGAACAGTTCGTCCTGCTCCAGCCCCGAATAGTCGATCACATCCTGCACCCGGTACTCGTGCTTGAGCATCTCGATCACATCGGCGCGCCGTTCGCGGCGGCGGTTGCGCGAGTACATCGAGTAGATCGCGATGTGCCCCCCAGGGTGGGTGGAGAACCAGTTGTTGGGGAATACCGAGTCGGGGGTGTTGTGCTCGCCGAAGTCGTCGAACAGATGCACCCGCACGCCCTCGGCCTCGAGCCGGCCGGCAGCCTGGGTGACTTCATCGCGTGCCACCTCGGCCAGGGCCTGGGCGGCGATGTCGGGGTTGCTGCGCTGGAACGAGTTGTCGGCTGCGGTTTCCGGGTTGGGGGTGAAGGCATGCGGCCTGACCATGACCACTGCTGCAGGTGCCTGAATGGAACGCGTTGGAAATGCCATGTGAAATACCAGGTTGGGAGCAGGGTTAGGCAACGCGTCGGATGCGGCTTTTGGCAGCGCGACCGCGGGTATGGCTGAACAGGTCCTTGGGGTCATCCTCCACCCAAGGCACCAGGTCGATCTTGCTGCCCATGCCGCGTTTTTCGGCTTTCTGTAGTACGTACCGTAGTACGGTGTAGTCTTCCAGGGCGAAGCCCACCGAGTCGAACACGGTGACCTGGGCGTCACTCTGGCGGCCCTCTGTCTCGCCGCGCAGCACACGCCACAGGTCGACCACCGGGAAGTCCGCCGGCAACTGCTGGATATCACCTTCGATGCGGGTTTGCGGCTCGTATTCGACGAACACCCGGGCGCTGCGCAGCACATCGGCATGCAGTTCGGTCTTGCCCGGGCAGTCGCCACCCACGGCATTCAGGTGCATGCCGGGCTCGAGCATGTCGGGGGTGATGATGGTGGCGTAGGCCTTGTCGGCGGTCACCGTGGTGATGATGTCCACGCCTTTCACAGCTTCTGCCACCGAACCGGCGCGGCGGATGGTCAGGCCGCTGTATTCCTTGAGGTTGGCGATCAGCTTGGCGGTGGCCAGCGGGTCGGTGTCGTAGGCGACGATTTCTTCGATGCCCAGGTGCTTGTGGAAAGCCAGTGCCTGGAATTCGCTTTGCGCACCGTTGCCGATCAGCGCCATCTTGCGCGAGTTCGGCCGGGCCAGCGCCTGCGCTGCCATCAGCGAGGTGGCCGCAGTGCGCAGGGCGGTGGCGATGGTCAGTTCGGACAGCAGCACCGGGTAGCCGGTGTCGACATCGGCCAGCACGCCGAAGGCCATCACCGTATGCAGGTCGCGGGCGGTGTTGGCCGGGTGGCCATTGACGTATTTGAAGGCATAACGGCTGTTGTCGGCGACCGGCATCAGTTCGATCACGCCGACTTCCGAATGGCTGGCAACACGCGCGGATTTATCAAACTCCTGCCAGCGTTTGTAATCTTCGCGAATAGCTGCGGCCAGTTCGCCAATGAACGGCGCTACGCCAATGTCATGTACCAAGTCCGACATGGTTGGAACATCAATGAAATACGTCATGCTCTTGCACCTTATTATTGCGCTTTCACCCCAGTGGCCTGCGGGGTGAACGCTTGAGATTGTTGAAGTGGCGTGAACATTTTGATGAAAGGTTGCGTCAAGATGAAGAGAGCAGGTTGCCAGTTTCATCAACTTTCTAGACAATCTGCCACCCCAAAATAGCAATCTGATTATTTGGCAGGCATCCATGGATACTATCGATCGGGAACTGATTGCGCTGTTGCGGGACAACGCGCGCACCCCCGTGCTGACCCTGGCGAAGAAGCTCAAGGTAGCCAGGGCAACCGTGCAAAACCGCATCACCCGGCTCGAAGAGCAGGGCGTGATCATCGGCTACACGGTACGCCTGCGCTCCGATGCGCTGGAGCAGGGTGTGCGGGCCATCACCAGCATCGGCATCAGCGGCCACCACGCCGCAGAGGTCAAGCACGCGCTGCGTGGGCATCCCAACGTGGTGGCCATCCATACCACCAATGGCCGCTGGGACCTGATGGCAGAGCTGCGTGCCGACACCCTCGAGGCCTTCGACCGGGCGTTGAACACCATCCGCTCGATACCGCACATCGAAAACACCGAGACCAGCATCCTGCTCTCGACCTACAAGATGTGACCGCTGGGTCAGGCCTTGTGGCAGGTGCATTGTGCAAACTGTCACCCAGGCTTTTCACACTGCACAAAATCCCTTTGGCTGTGTGCATTCTGTAGCGTTCCGCTTGACCCGGGCCGCTGGCAGAATGAAACGGCTTTCGCGGGACTGTATCGGGCGCGCCACTCTGGTGCGCTTCAATAGAATAAGTAAGCCCGCTGCGAAGTTGCATCGGGAACTGTTCTTCATCTGTCTCAATACCCACGCTTCGACAGTATTGAATGACTAAAAGCCTGCACTTGAGTACCAACTAACTGGTGCGGCGCGGGGCGCTGAGGTTTTACAAAAAAAGAATAAGAGGTCAACTATGCAGCAAACGTGCAACGCGCAAAGCGCAGTTCCGGAAGATGGCCGCGTGCTCAAGCGCCGGCTGGAAAACCGGCATATCCAGCTTATTTCGATCAGTGGCGCAATTGGTACCGGCCTGTTCATGGGCTCGGGCAAGATCATTGCGCTGTCCGGCACGTCGATCATCCTGGTGTACGCCATCATCGGCTTTTTCGTGTTCTGCGTCATGCGGGCCATGGGCGAGATGCTGCTGGCCAACCTGCAGATGGAATCGTTCGCCGACCTGGTACACAACTACCTGGGGCCAAAGGCCGGTTACATCCTCAGCTGGTCGTACTGGCTGAGTTGGGTGGTCGCGGCGGTGGGCGATGTGGTGGTAGTGGCGGGGTTCGTGCAGTACTGGTACCCGGATGTGCCCACCTGGCTACCGGCATTCGCCACCATGTTCCTGCTGCTGGGGCTGAACATGCTGGCGGTGAAAGCGTTTGGCGAGGTGGAGTTCTGGTTCGGCCTGATCAAGATCGTTGCCATCGTGCTGCTGGTGGTAACCGGCCTGGTGATGGTCGCCACGTCCTACACTTCGCCGGCCGGGGTGACCGCCTCGTTCAGCCACCTGGTGGCCCCGGGCGTGGTCATGCCGCATGGCATCCTCGGCTTTCTCGCCGGGTTCCAGATCGCCATATTCTCCTTCGTCGGTACGGAGCTGATCGGCACCGCAGCCGCGGAGGCCAAGGACCCGGAGCGGACCTTGCCCAAGGCCATCAACACCATCCCGGTGCGTATCCTGCTGTTCTACATCTGCTCGCTGGTGTGCATCATCAGTGTCATCTCCTGGGCCAATGTGCCGGCCAATCGCAGCCCGTTCGTCGAACTGTTCCTGCTGGGTGGGTTGCCCGCTGCCGCTGGCATCATCAACTTCGTGGTGCTGACCTCTGCGGCCTCGTCGGCCAACAGTGGCGTGTACTCCGGCTCGCGGATGCTCTACGGCCTGTCGCACCAGCAGCAGGCGCCGGTGGCGTTCGGGCGGTTGTCGGGCTCGGGTACGCCGGTGCGCGCGCTGGTGTTCTCGGGGGTGTGCATGGCGATTGCACTGACGCTGCTGTTCGTGATCCCCGAGGTGATGACCGTGTTCACCCTGGTGTCGACCATTTCCGCGGTGATGATCATCGTTACCTGGTCGCTGATCCTGCTGTCCTACTTCGCCTATCGCCGGCAGGATCCGCAGGCGCATGAGCAGTCGACGTTCAAGCTGCCTGGTGGCAAGGTCACCGCTGCGCTGTCGCAGCTGTTCCTGATCTTCGTGCTGTGCCTGCTGGCGCTGGAGCCGGACACCCGCACCGCGCTGTACGTGATGCCGCTGTGGTACGCAGGCCTGTTGCTGGCCTATCGGCGCAGGGCCAGGGCTTGCTCCCAGCCGCAGACAGCCACGGCGGCCTGACGCCTCGGCTTGCACCGGCCCTTGTAGGAGCGGCCTTGTGTTGCGACAGGGCTGCAAAGCAGCCCCAGAAATTTGTGCATCTGCGCTGAGCCTTGGGGCTGCCTTGCAGCCCTGTCGCGACACAAGGCCGCTCCTACAGCGTGAACCGATCATGCGGTGGGCAAGTTGTCGCGCAGCCAGTCCACCAGCCGCAGAATGGTCGGGGTAGTGGTGCGCCCGTGAGGCACCACCAGGTAATAGGCCTCACGCGGCCGCACCACCAGGTCGGTCAGGCGCACCAGTTCGCCGGACGCCAGCAGGTGGTCGAGCATGCGCCCCCAGCCCAGTGCCACGCCATGCCCATGCAGTGCGCCCTGGATGGTGTCGGTATACAGCTGGCAGCGCAGGTTGTAGTGCAGCTTCGGCGGGTTGCCGCCCAGTGCGCGGAACCAGGTGGGCCAGGTCATCCAGCCTTCGGTGGTGGCATCGGCGTCCAGCAGGTCGGCCCGGTACAGCGCCTCCAGCGAGTCCGGCAGCGGGTTGTGCGCCAGCCAGGCTGGCGAGCACACCGGGAAGATCTCTTCATCGAACAGGTGCAGGGCAATGCCGTCTGCCCAGCGGCCATTGCCATAGCGCACCAGCAGGTCGACATCGTGGTTGCGCAGGTCGCCGGTGAGCATCTGCGTGGCCAGGCGCAGTCGCACCTGGGGCAGGGCGCTGCGCAGGCTGCCCAGGCGCGGCATCACCCGCAACTGGGAGAAGGTGGCGGTGGAGCTGAGCACCAGTTCCTGTTCGCTGTCGCCTTCACTGAGGCGGTCGAAGACCGAGGCGATCTTCTGCATGGAATCGGAAACCACCGCGTACAGCGCCTGGCCCTCGCTGGTCAGGCGGATGCCGCGGTGCAGGCGCTGGAACAGTTGGCGGCCGAGGTTTTCTTCAAGCTGCCTGACCTGCTTGCTGACCGCGGCCTGGGTGACGCCCAGCTCCTGGGCGGCCAGGGTGAAACTGGTGTGACGGGCTACCGCTTCGAATTCGAGCAGCGCGGTCATCGACGGGATGATGCGCCGGTAGCCTTTATGCGTGTTGTCGTTTTCTTGTGTTTTCATGTGACGTCCTGGCCAGGCGCGGCGCGCTGGTCCGCGCCGCGCGGGCACCGTGGCAGAAAAAGCGCGATGGCGGTAGCCCGGAAGGGCCGTGATGCTGCCGGTGGAAACTGTCTTGCGCAAATCTGAAGGCTTGTGCAAATCCCTGTGGGAGCGGGTTTACCCGCGAACACCGGCGCAGCCGGTGCCATCCACCGCGTTGGATTCTTCGCGGCTGAAGCCGCTCCCACAGGGTGCGCGGACCGCTTGCGAATCAGTTCACTGGCCTTGAGAGCGGCGCGATCGGAGTGGCAGCTCGGCTTGTCGGCGATAGGGCCGTGCAGGCATTTCAAGGCTGGCGCTCGGCCACCGCCCGCAAGGTCCGCAATGTCACCACGGGTGCATCCACCACAAACCGGTTGGCCAGCCACCCCGGCACATCCCCCGCAGGGTCGGCCTGCAGTTGGTAGGTCACTTCGGTCTTGCGCTCACCCAGCGGTTTCATCCGCCACTCGCCGCTGAGGTGCTGCACGCGGATCAGCCCCTTTACCTTGGGGATCCTGCCTGGCTCGGCGCTCAGGTGGCGCAGCAGCGTGCCGTCGTCCAGGCGTTCGGTGGTGACCTTCAGCACGATGTCCCGCGGCATCGTCGGCCACGGCAGGTTGGTGGTCAGGTACACCCAGGTGTTTTCGTCCTGTACATCCAGCAAGCGCATCTCGGCGCAGGCGTACAGCCACTTGCAGGCCACCCGCAGGTTCTCTTGCAGGTCGGTGAGCGTGCGCACGCTGGCTTTCATGGTGCTGACACCACGGAATTGCTGGTAGGGCGAGTCGGGGGCGGCGCTCAGGTAAACGCGGATGCCTTCGCGGTCGTAGGCCAGGTTCCAGTCATCGGCGGCTGGGGCGGGGGTGCAGAGCAGCAGGACGGCGAGCAGCAGGCAGCGGTTCATGGCTGGTACCGCGCGGGAGGTGGGTGTTTCAGTATGCGCGGCAAACAGAAAGCCCGCCAGGTTGGCGGGCTTGCGGGCATCAGCCTGGGCTTAACGCTTAGGGTTGAGCGTCAGGTGCACGTGACGGTTCACGTCCTTGTACAGGAGGTAGCTGAACTTGCCTGGGCCGCCGGCGTAGCAGGCTTGCGGGCAGAAGGCGCGCAGCCACATGAAGTCGCCGGCTTCCACTTCGACCCAGTCCTGGTTCAGGCGGTACACCGCCTTGCCTTCCAGCACGTACAGGCCATGTTCCATCACGTGGGTCTCGGCGAAAGGAATCACGCCGCCCGGTTGGAAGGTGACGATGTTCACGTGCATGTCGTGGCGCATGTCGGCCATGTCGACGAAGCGGGTGGTGACCCAGCGGCCTTCGGTGCCCGGCATTTCGATGACGGTGGCGTTGTCACGGTGGGTAACGAACGACTCGGGAACGTCCAGGCCTTCGACCTTCTGGTAGTGCTTGCGCAGCCAGTGGAAGGTGACGTTGGACTTGCTGTTGTTACGCAGGCTCCACTCGGCGCCCGGGGCCAGGAAGGCGTAGCCGCCCGGTACCAGGGTGTGGTGCTTGCCTTCGACGGTGATGTCCAGTTCGCCTTCGACGATGAACACCACGGCTTCGGCGTTCGGGTCCAGCTCAGGGCGCTCGCTGCCGCCTTCCGGGGCCACTTCGACGATGTACTGGGAGAAGGTTTCGGCAAAACCGGTCAGCGGGCGGGCGATGACCCACATGCGCATCTTGTCCCAGAACGGCAGGTGGCTGGTGACGATGTCACGCATCACGCCCTTGGGGATGACGGCATAGGCTTCGGTGAACATGGCACGGTCAGTCAGCAGCTCGGTCTGAGCCGGGTGCCCACCGTGGGGGGCGAAGTAGGAATGGTTCGACATGGACGATCTCGACTTGTTGTTCTCTCCCCATGCCGTGAACCGCACCGGCCGGTGCGGCGCAGGGGATGTGGCGACAGAATAGGGTCGAGTGTGTGCCATCCACAAATTAAATGTTGGAATACCCGGTATTTGGCGGCTGAATGCGAACCTGCCGGCCAGCGTGGCCTTCCGGCAAGCGGTCGCCCTGGCCGAACAGCTTGTGGCGCAAGGTGCCTTCGGCATAACTCAGCGGGTAGCGGTCGCGGCGTTGCAACTCCGGCACCAGCAGCTCGACCACATTTGCCAGGTCGTCCGGTTGCACTGCGTAGGTCAGGTTGAAGCCATCGATGCCGGTCTGGTCCAGCCAGCTTTCCAGCTGGTCGGCCACCTCGCTGGCAGTACCCACCAGCACCGGGCCACGGCCGCCCAGGCCAACGAACTCGGCAGCCTCGCGCACGGTCCAGCGGCGGTTCGGGTCGGCGGCGGTGAAGGCGGCCAGGGCCGCGCGGCCGGCATCGTTCTCGACGTATTCGATGGGCGCATCGGGGTCGAGGCCGGCAAAGTCGATGCCGGTCCAGCCCGACAGCAGCGCCAGGGCGGCGTCCAGGTCGACATAACGGCGGTATTCGGCGAAGCGCGCCTCGGCCTCCTCCCGGGTAGGGGCGACGATCAACAGCGCCTGGGCGTAGATCAGCACCTCGTCCCGGCCACGCCCGGCCACCTCGCTGGCCTGGCGGATGCCGTCGGCGTAGCGGCGCAGTACCGTGGGCGTCGGCCCGCTGATGAACACGCATTCGGCGTGCCGCGCCGCGAACTGCTGGCCGCGTGCCGAAGCACCGGCCTGGAACAGCACCGGCGTGCGTTGCGGCGAAGGTTGGCACAGGTGCATGCCCGGCACCTGGAAGTGCTCGCCCACATGGTTGATGGGGTGCACCCGGGCGGGTTCGATATAGCGCCCGCTGTCACGCTCCAGCAGCACCGCATCGTCGTCCCAGCTTTTCTCCCAGAGCTTGTACAGCACCTGCAGGTATTCCTCGGCCAGGTCATAGCGCTGGTCGTGGCCCAGCTGGCGCGCCAGGCCCAGGTTGCGCGCGGCACTGTCGAGGTAGCCGGTGACGATGTTCCAGCCGACCCGGCCATTGCTCAGGTGGTCGAGCGTCGACATGCGCCGGGCGAACGGGTAGGGGTGTTCGTAGGTGAGCGAGAAGGTGACGCCGAAGCCCAGGTGCTCGGTAACCCCGGCCATGGCCGGCACCAGCAGCAGCGGGTCGTTGACCGGCACCTGCACGCCACCGCGCAGGGCGGCTTCGGGGCCGCCCTGGTAGACGTCGTAGATGCCCAGCACATCGGCGATGAACAGGGCGTCGAACAGGCCGCGTTCAAGCAGGCGGGCCAGGTCGGTCCAGTAGTCCAGGCGGTTGAAGGCCACGCTGGTGTTGCGCGGGTGGCGCCACAGGCCGGGGGACTGGTGGCTGGCGGCATTCATGCTGAAGGCGTTGAAGCGGATCGGGCGGGGCATGGTGGGCGTGCTCCGCTCAAGGCAACACGGAAGCCGGGTAGACCGCGTCGGCCACCTGCAGCTTGCGTGGAATCAGGCCCAGGCCCTGGAAGGTATCGGCCAGCTTCTGTTGCTCGGCAACGATCTGCGGGGTAATGGCCACGGCGTTGTAGTTGCGCCGCTCGCTGGCCACTTGCAGCACGTTGGCGTTGATCCCCAGTTGCGGGGCCAGCAGCGCGGCAACTTCCGCAGGCTTGGCATTGGCCCACTGGCTGACCTTGCCCAGTTCGGCGAAGAAGGTCTTCAGCAAGGCGCGATGCTGGTCGGCGAAGCTGGCGGTGGACAGGTAGAAGGTGCGGTTGTTGGACAGGCCGCTGCCGTCGCGCAGGTTCTTCAGGCCCGGCTGGCTTTCTGCCGCGGCGAGGAACGGGTCCCACAGGGTCACGGCCTGGACGCTGCCCGATTGCAGGGCAGCCACGGCATCGGCGGCGTTGTTGACGTAGGCCGGGGTGATGTCCTGGTAGCTGAGGCCGGCCTGTTCCAGGGCAACGGCCAGCAGGTACTGGGCGTTCCAGCCGCGGCCGGTGGCCACGCGCTTGCCCTTGAGGTCTTGCACGCTGGCCAGGTGGTCCTGCTCGCGCACCACCAGGCCGATGCCGCGTGGGTAGGGTTGCTCGGCGGCCAGGTACACCACCGGCTTGCCTGCGGCCTGGGCGAACACCGAGGGTGCGTCGGCGGCATGGCCGAGGTCGATGGCGCCGGTGCTCAAGGCTTCGAGCAACTGCGGGCCGGCGGCGAACTCGTGCCAGCTGACTTTCACGCCTTGCGGTGCCAGGGCCTTCTCCAGGGCGCCGCTGCCCTTGAGGATGTTGATGCTGTTGAACTTCTGGTAACCGATGCGCAGGGTGCTGGCCTCGTCGGCCAGGGCTTGGGACCAGGGCAACAGGGTACTGGCGACACTGGCCAGCAAGCCGCCGATCAACAGGCGGCGCAGGGGGGAGAAGGCACGGGCGGGCATGGGCATTGCTCCTTGATCTGGAAGGGAAACGATGTGCCCAGACTAAGGAGGTGGCGTTTGGCTTTCAATTTTTATATTCCTGTTTGTTAGATTGTTTTGTTATTTTTATATCCTTTTGTTTTGTAATGGTTGGTCCATTTCGACATTTTTTTCACATTCGCTTGCTAGGCTCCCCGGCATTCCCGAGGAGCCCTACATGTCGCACATCCTGCGCAAGCGCAGCACCCGCATCGCCTTGGCCGCCACCGCCGGCCTGCTCACGGCCACCCTGGGCTTCTTTGCCTGGCAGAGTTTCTACCCGGTCCAGGCCGCCTCCGGCTGGGGCGTCGAGGTGCTGCACCGTGACGTGACCAAGGCCGCGTCGCTGTTGCCGCAAGCCGATGGCAGCCTGCTGGTCAGCCGCGAACTGGACGATGGCCGTGGCAGCATCCTCAGGATCACCGCCCAGGGTGATCGGGTGGTGGTCATCGACAACCTGTCCAAGCCCGACGGCATGGTGGCGGCGCAGGGAGGCTGGGTGTTCAGCCAGGAAGGCGGGTTTGCCCCGGTCAGCCTGGCCCGCGATGGCCAGGTCACGCGGCTGTTCGATGGCGAGAGCGTGCAGGGCCTGTGGAACGACGGCGAGCACCTGTACGCAATCGAGGACCGCAAGGGCAATGGCCGTTTGATGCGCTATGACTGGCGCAGCGGCCAGCTCGATGTGCTGCGCTCCGGCCTGACCGAAACCGAAGGCCTGACCCGCTGCAGCGACGGGCGTCTGCTGTATACCGAAAAGGCCAACGGCAAGGTCCGCGCCCTGTCCGACGATGGCCGGGACCCGGTGGTGGTCGATGGCCTGCGCAACCCGACGTTCCTGTTCTGCGACCAGCGCGGCCTGTGGATCAGCGAAGACAACACCCACCGGGCCCGGCTGCTGCGCATCGGCGCCGACGGCACGCGGCAGACCGTGCTGTCGTTCCTCAAGGCGCCGCAGTCGATCGTTGCCGATGGCAAGGGCGGCTACCTGCTGGCCGAAGGCGGGCGCAACCGCGTGCTGCACCTGACCCCGCCGCTGGAGCGCAATACCGCCCAGCGCGACTGACCCTGCGCCTGGCTGGGCAGGCGCCGTTTGCGGGTGGGCAGCTGCCGCGGGTGATGGCTACCCGACCAACAGCGCGCTTCCCTGCATGGCCGCGCTCGCGGATAATCCCTCCATTCCAATAAACAGCCTGTGAGTGGGTATGAGTGATTCCGTAGTCAGCCTCGGCCAGCCTGAAACCGAAGGGGGGCGCAAGACGCGCAAGAACAACCCCGAGAAAACGCGCGAGGACATCCTCCAGGCCGCCATCAACGAGTTCGTCCAGCAAGGGCTGGCCGGTGCCCGCGTCGACGCCATCGCCGAGCGCACCGCCACCTCCAAGCGCATGATCTACTACTACTTCGGCAGCAAGGAGCAGCTGTACTGCGAGTGCCTGATCAAGCTGTACGGCGACATCCGCAAGACCGAGCAAAGCCTGGACCTGGAGTCGCTGCCGGCCGAGCAGGCGATTCGCCGGCTGGTGGAGTTCACCTTCGATCACCACGACCGCAACGTCGATTTCGTGCGGATCATCTGCACCGAAAACATCCACTACGGCGAGTACGTCAAGCAGTCGCCGGCGATTCGCGAAATGAGCAGCCTGGTGCTCGAGGCCCTGGGCAGTACCTTGCGCCGTGGGGTGCAGGAAGGTGTGTTCCGCGCCGGCATCGAGGTCATCGACCTGCACATGCTGATGAGCTCGTTCTGCTTCTACCGGGTGTCGAACCGCCACACCTTTGGCGAGATCTTCCAGATCGACCTGTCCGATGAGCAGGTCAAGCTGCGTCACAAGGCCATGATCTGTGATGCGGTGTTGCGGTACATCCAGATCGAGCGCCGCCCCTGAAAGTTCTCTAGTGCCTGGGCCGGCCTCTTCGCGGGTTTACCCGCGAAAGGGCCGGCCCAGGCGACACATGAATGACGCCTTGGCGCTCACTCGCCCAACCGCTGCTCACGCGACGGCGGGTAGCCAAAGTAAGCCGCGTAGCATTTGCTGAAGTGCGACACCGAAACAAACCCGCAAGCCACTGCCACTTCCATCACCGACAGGTCGGAATACTGCAACAGGCGGCGGCTCTTGGTGATGCGCAGCTCCATGTAGTAACGCCGCGGCGAAGTGCCCAGCTGGGCCTGGAACAGGCGGTCGATCTGCCGGCGCGAGCGCCCGCTGTAGGCGGCCAGCTGGTCGAGGCTGAGGGTTTCCTCGAGGTTGTTCTCCATCAGTTCGACGATGGTGCGCAGGTGCAGGCTCATGGACTTCTTCGCGCCTGGGCCGACCTGGCGGTAGCGGGCACCGGAGAACGACAGGATTTCCTCGACGCCTTCGGCCAGGCCGTCGCCATACAGCCGGCGCACCAGGCCGAGCATCAGTTCCATGGCGCCATTGGGGCTGGCAGCGCTGAGGCGGTCGCGGTCGAGGGTGAAGCTGGCCGGGGTGATCCGCGTCTGCGGGCTGCGCTCGGACAGGCTGGCGCGCTGTTCGGGGTGGATACTGCAGCCATAGTCATCAAGCACCCCGGCGCGGCCGAGGAACCACGCGCCGTTCCACAACCCGCCCAGGGCCATGCCGTGGGCCGCGCAATCGCCCAGCAGGCGGTCAAGCTCGGGGTACTTCAATGGCGTGCGCAGGCCGCCGCAGATCACCAGCAGGTCCAGCTCCTTCAGCGCCTCGGCGGACAACTCGGTGGCCACCAGCTCCAGCCCCAGGTCGCTGAGCACGCGGTCGCCTTCCAGCGACAGCGGGGTGAACTGGAAGCTGTCGGCGCGCAGCAGGTTGGCCGTGACCAGCACGTCCATGGCCACGGTGAAGCTGGCCATCGAGAAGTGTTCGAGCAATACGAAATCGACCCGATAGGGGGCCTGGGCATTGGCGCTGGTGGACTTCAGCCGCAGCATGTTGCTGGTACTGGTCTTCTTGCTGAACTGACGTGGCGTGGGCACTCTGGACTCCGCTTCCTGGCTGGCCTCGAGAGTGTGGCGGGTGGCCGGGGGAAAGACAATCTTCCGAGTGGCCGTGTCGTGTTCCAGGTCGTGTTCAGGCAACCTGTCTGGCTTGGCCCGTTGCCGCTATGCTGATGCTCCCGTGACTGAGGATACCCTTGATGAAGTACGCCGCTGCCCTGTTGCTTTGCCTGATGCCATTGCTGGCCAATGCCCTGGAACCGGGCGACAAGCTCGCGCCGTGGACGCTGCTCGACCAGCACGACCAGGCTTACAGCCTCGGCGCCGGTACGCACATCCTGCTGGTGGCGCGCGACATGGACGGTGCCAAGCTGGTGAAGGCGGCGCTGGCCGAACAGCCCAAGGGTTACCTGGAGGCGCGCGATGCGGTGTTCGTCGCCGACATCCAGCGCATGCCGGCGCTGATCAGCAAGCTGTTCGCCATCCCCGCCATGCGCGATTACAACTACCGGGTGCTGCTGGACCGTGACGGGCGGGTGGCCAGCCGTTATCCCGGGCAGGATGGCCAGGTACAGTGGTTGCAACTGGAGCAAGGCAAGCTGGTGAGCCAGCGGGCATTTGCCGATGCGCCGGCGTTGAAGGCGGCGCTGGAGACTGCACCACGGCATTGAGAGCTGTCACTGCACCCTGTAGGAGCGGCCTTGTGTCGCGATGGGCTGCAAAGCAGCCCCCTGCGGTCTTTCGTAGGGCAAAAATCCTGGGGCTGCTGCGCAGCCCATCGCGACACAAGGCCGCTCCTACAACGGGCCGCGGTGCCATGTCGCCAGCCAAATCAATCTGAACCCTCGGCAGCCTCTGCAACCCAACCCATTACATGCCAAATGGGAGAGCGCTATGGAAATCGGAACGATCTGGATCATCGTCGCGGCCTTTGTGATCCTGCTGGAAATCTGGGCCATCTGGCACATCATCGGCAGTGACCGGCGCGCCGAGCGCAAGATGCTGTGGATCGTGTTCGTGGTCTACGCGCCATTCCCTGGTTTGCTGTTCTGGGCCTGGCGCGGGCCTCGGGCGGTGAAGGGCAGGGCGGTACTGCAGGAAAAATGACGGTGCGCGGCATCAGGCGCGGGGGCGCCTGATGCCGTCGCTGTTCATTTGGGCAGGATGTCGAAGCGAATGGCTGCGCCCAGCCCGTCCACCATCAGGCAACCGTAGAACTTCACGGTCGACAGCACACGCAGTTGCTTGAGCGCTTCATGGATGTAGTCGTGAAGCAGCTTTTCGGCTTCGCGCTTGCGCTCTGCAAGTGTGGCGCCTTTGAGTGTGACCATCCCGAGCAGGGTGGTCTCAATGTGCTCGACGGTGTCCAGGCCAATTTTCTCGCGCAGGTGCAGACGGGCCTGCGCCGCATCGGTTTCATCTCGGGCAGGGTTGTTTGGCTTGATGGTGTAGGCCAGTTGAAAATTGTATTTGCTCATCGCTTTATCCTTGTTACGTACAGGCCTCCATGCCGGGCCTCGCAATCTAGCGCCTGACGGCCGCTTCGCATATGAACGCGTGGTTCACGGAAGCTCGTGCGCTGTGCGAAACGTCCTACAGTCGACGCCTGTTTCGCGGGCAAGCCCGCCCCTGAAAACCGCGCTTGACCTCGAGTTAACTCAAGGTTCGATACTCCGTCCCTCTTCCAACTGATCGAGGGTTTACCGTGAGCCATTCAACCGCGTTTCAGCTGAGCAATCCCGAAGGCCTGTACGACCCCAGCGGCAATGCCTATTCCCATGTCGCCGAGGTGCATGCCGACAGCCGCCTGCTGTTCATCGCCGGCCAGGGCGGGGAGGGCCGCAACGGGCAGCTGTCGCCGCTGTTCGCCGAGCAGGCGCGCCAGGCACTGGCCAACCTGGAGGTTGCCCTGGCGTCGAAAGGCGCCAGCCTGGCCCAGGTGTTCAAGCTGACCCTGCTGATCGTCGAGCATTCCGAAACGCGCCTGCGTGAGTGGGTAGCCGAGGCTGACAGGGCCTGGGGCCCTTGCATGAAGCCGACCTGCACGCTGATACCGGTACCCCGGCTGGCGCTGGACGGCATGCTGGTGGAAATCGAGGCGGTGGCAGCGGTATAGGTCCGGGCGATTCGGTGGTGGCGGCAGATAAACACTATGTTGTATATCGGTGCTGGCCCTACCGGCATGGCCGCCATGACAACAATCGATCTCAGAGGTGACCACACCATGAGCAGCGGCACCACCACGCTCACCGACCGCAAGGCCCGGGCCTGGCTCTGGCCCGCACTTTTCAGCCTGGTGGCCTTCGCTGCCAACTCGGTGTTCTGCCGGCTGGCGCTGAAGGACGGGGCCATCGACCCGGCATCCTTCACCGTGGTGCGCCTGGCCAGTGGTGCACTGTTCCTGCTGCTGTTGATTCGCCTGCGCAAACCCGCGCTTGCCATGGGAGGCACCTGGCGCGGCGGCCTGGCACTGTTCCTGTATGCGTTCCTGTTTTCTGCGGCGTACCTGCAGCTGGGCGCAGGCGCGGGGGCGTTGCTGCTGTTCGGCGCGGTGCAGATCACCATGTTCGGCTTCGCCTGGTACAAAGGCGAACCTATCACCGCGCGGATGCTGCTGGGCATGCTGATCGCCTTCGCCGGCCTGCTGGTGCTGCTGTTGCCCGGTGCCGCGGCGCCACCCTTTGCCAGTGCCTTGCTGATGGCCCTGTCCGGCGTGGCCTGGGGCGTGTACACGCTGCTGGGCAAAGGCTCACCCAGGCCGCTGGCCGACACTGCCGGCAATTTCGCCCGGAGCCTGCCGTGCCTGGTGCTGCTGGTGCCGATGCTGTTGCTGGGCGCCGGCTTGCACCTGAGCCCGCTCGGCTTGCTGTATGCGCTGGGCTCCGGTGTGCTGGCCTCGGGTGCGGGCTATGCCGTGTGGTACGGCGTGGTCAGGCAAGTCAGCGCGCAGCAGGCAGCGACCATGCAGCTCAGCGTCCCGGTGATTGCGGCGTTGGGCGGGGTTGGCCTGATCGGCGAGCCATTGTCCTTGCGCTTGCTGGTGGCGTGCGTGGTGGTGCTGGGCGGTATCGCCCTGGCGCTGGCGCCGCGCCGCTAAAAGGGTGAAGGGCGTGACAGGGCATGGCTGTCGGGGCCTGCAATGCCTGGCTGACTATAATGGAGCAACCTCACCTCGCAGCCCTATCCGTACAGGTAGCGGTAAGGAACCGCTGGCGAGCCCACTCAGCCTCTGCTCGAACGGTCGGCGTCGGCAGCTTCGGTCACCACGGGCAGGTTGCCGGCACGCTGGATTACCCGCCGTTGCTGCTCGTAGTCGTCCAGCGACAGGCCACGGCGTTGCAAGGCTTCCAGTTGCAGTTGACGGGTTTCTTCGGCGGTGTAGGGGCGCAGTTCGGGGTGGCTGGCACAGCCGCTGATGATGGCGATGGCAATAACGGCAAGGGTGGCGGACAGCAGGCGGGCCAAGGTGTTCATCAGGTAGCTCCAGGGGCCGGGGTGGTGGGCGGCGAGTCGATGGAGCTAGGTTATTCGGCCATGTCGTTCGGCAGAAATTGCCATTCTCGATAGTGACTATCGATGGTTCCTGGGAGGGTGCGATGGGGCAAGACGAGCAACCGCGTAAATGGGGCGTGCTGGAACCGATCGACCGGATCACCGAAGTAATCTTCGGCCTGTTGATGGCGATGACCTTCATCGGCTCGCTGAGCGTGGCCACCGCAGGGCGCGAAGACGCGCGGCTGATGCTGATTGCCGCGCTCGGCTGCAACCTGGCCTGGGGCCTGGCCGATGCCGTCATCTACCTGCTGCGTACCTGGACCGAACGTACCCGCAGCCGGACCTTGCTGGCCCGCCTGCAAGCCGGTGATATCAATCAGGGGCGCAGGCTGATTGCCGATACGCTGCCAGAGCGCATCGGCCTGGCGCTGGATGAAGACGGGCTGGAGATGCTGCGCGGGCGCATGCTGCGTGATGCTGGCCGCCCGCTGCCGGCACGCCTGGGGCTGGATGATTTCAAGGCTGCCCTGGCCACTTTCCTGCTGGTGGTACTGGCAACCTTCCCGATGGTCATTCCGTTCCTGCTGATCGAGACCACCGGTACGGCCATCCGTGTATCGAACCTGGTCGCCCTGGCCATGCTCTTCCTTGCGGGCTGGCTGCTGGCACGCTATTCCGGTGGCCGCACCCTGTTGACCGGCGTGGTCCTGGCGGTAGTCGGGGCGTCACTGATCCTGGCGATCATCGCCTTGGGCGGCTGAGCACCGCCCGCTCAATATTTTATGTCGCGGGCGCGCTCACGGCCTTGCTGCTTGGCGTGGCGTTTGTCCTGTCGGCAGCCGGCGTTGCTTTGCTGGTCGGCGTGGCGGCAGTCCTGCTTGGTCTGCCGCGCGTCCTGGCGGGTTTCCTGCCGCACATCGCGGGCCTCGCGGCGCCGTTCGGCGCGGTCGGTGGCCGCCCAGGCCGAGGTGCAGAGCACGGCCAGCATGATCACGGCGATGAGGCGGGGCGTGTTCATCAGGGTGGGCTCCTTTTTTGGATACGGTCTTGTGCATGCGCCGGCCTCTTCGCGGGCACGCCCGCTCCCACAGGTACTCCACAATGTTCGAACCTGTGGTGGCCCTGTGGGGCGTGCCCGCGAAAGGGCCGGTACAGTCAATTACAGATCTCAGCCCAGCCCTGGCATAGATTCAAAAGCAGCAACCACCCTCACCTTTAGAGCGCGAAAAGTTTGCGCCCGCACATCTGGCCAAAAGCATCGCCATTGCTACCCTTAATCCACGCGGTCTGATCTCATGGAGAGAAGCGATGCGCATCCCACTGTCAGCGGTCCTGTCGGTAATCCTGTATCTGAGCGCCACGCCCGGCCTGGTGCTGGCAGAAGACGTACCTGCCCCTGACCCGGCACCACAAGCCGACACGGTCGCGGCCAAGGACCCGGTGTTCACCCAGGAGCAACTGGACCAGATGCTCGCGCCCATCGCGTTGTACCCCGATGCACTGCTGGCCCAGGTATTGATGGCCTCCACTTATCCGGGGCAGGTGAGCGAAGCGGTGACCTGGTCCAAGGCCAACCCCAAGGCCACCGGCGACGATGCCGTCAAGAAGGTGGCGAACCAGCCCTGGGACCCAAGCGTACAAGCGCTGGTGGCCTTCCCGCAGGTGCTGGCAACCCTGGGGCAGGACCCGGTCTGGGTGCAGCGGCTGGGCGACGCCTTCCTCGCGCAGCCCGATGATGTCATGGGCGGCGTGCAGCGCCTGCGTCACCAGGCCCAGGCCGCCGGCAACCTGCAGAGCAACCAGTACCAGAACGTGACCGTGCAGACCGCCCCGGCACCGGCCTCCAGCGGTAGCAGCACCCAGGTGGTTACGGCCAGCAGCCCGCCCACCACCATCATCATCGAGCCGTCCGACCCGCAAGTGGTGTACGTGCCCAGCTACAACCCGACCACCACCTACGGCACCTGGGCCTACCCGGCTTCGCCGCCGGCGTACTACCCGCCACCGCCCATGTACTACCCCGGTTCCGCGCTGGTGGCGGGCCTGGCCTTCGGTACCGGCGTGGCGATCGTTGCCTCGCTGTGGGGCGACTGTGACTGGGGCAACAACGACATCGACATCGACGTCAACCGCTACAACAACATCAACGGCAACAACCGCATTACCAACAACCAGAACAAATGGCAGCACAACGCCGCCAACCGCGACGGCGTGCCGTACCGCGACTCCCGCAGCCGGCAGCAGTACGGTCGCCAGCTGGACGGTGCCACCCAGCGTACTGCCTTCCGCGGCGATGACGCCCAGCGCGCCCAGGCGCGGGACAAGGCCAGGGCGTCGATGGACCGAGCCGGCATCGAACGGCCGGCCACCAGCAACCGCCAGGCACGCCAGCAGATGCGCGAGGCGCAGGCGGGCAATTCGGTCGGCAACCGCATGCAGCCTCGTAGTGACAACCCGCGGGCAACCGACCGCCGACAGGAAACCCGCAACACCCAGGCTCGGCAGCAGAACAACCAGGTGAACCAGCGCAGGCAGGGTGAAGGCCAGGGGCGGCAGGTGGCGCAAAACCGGCCTTCCAATACCGCCGGCCGGGCGCGTAACAATGCCTTTGACGGCGTGCGTTCACCTTCGCGCACCAGCGCGCAGGCCAGCCGTGGCCGCACCAGCCAGTCGTTCGCCCAGCGCCCGAGCGCATCGCGTGCCGCCGGGCACCAGATTTCCCGGCCCAGTGCGCCCGCACGCCGCGGGGGAGGTGGCCGTCGATGAACCGTCAATCGATAGCGGCACTGGTAATCGCAGCCGGTATGGCCGGGTCAACCCTGGCCGCTGCGCAGGAAGTCTTCCCGACACCGGAGAAGGCCGTGGAATCCTTTGTCGCGGCGCTGGGCGAGGAGAAACCTGATGAAGCCCGCCTGGCCCGGTTGCTGGGCGATGACTGGCGTACCTACATACCGCGCGGCGGTGTGCAACGCAGTGACGTGGACACGTTCCTGGCGCAGTATCACGCGCAGCACAGCATCGACATGTCGGGGGCGAACAAGGCCATCCTCGCGGTGGGCAGTGATCACTGGACGTTGCCCATACCGTTGACCAAAGGCAGCCAGGGTTGGCGTTTCGACCTCAAGGCCGGCAGCTCTGAAATCCGCGCCCGGCGTATTGGCCGCAACGAGCTGGGTGCCATGCAGTCTATGCTGGCCTACCACGATGCGCAGATGGACTACGCCAGCCAGGACCACAACGGCAACGGTGCGCTGGAGTACGCGCAGAAGATATTCAGCGAGCCCGGCAAGCATGACGGGCTGTACTGGGACGACGACGGCGATGGCCAGGTCAGCCCGCTGGGCCCGCTGTTCGGCCAGGACATGGTCGGCGACGCCTGGTATGGCTACCACTTCCGCATCCTCGATGCACAGGGCCCATCTGCCCCCGGCGGTGCCTACAGCTACCTGATCGGCAACCAGATGAGCCGTGGCTTTGCCATGGTTGCCTGGCCGGCCAGGTACGATGACACCGGGGTGATGAGCTTCATGATCAGCCATGACGGCGAAGTGTTCGAGAAAGACCTCGGGCCGCACGGCGACAAGCTGGCCAAGGAGATGAAACGCTTCGATCCGGATGACAGTTGGAAGGTGGTGGATGTGCCGGTGGATGACTGACTCTGCAGGGCCTTTGAGCAGCATCGTTTCGTTTGCGGGTATGGAAGCCGACGACTGAAACTGCGCTGCGCAGAAGGTGGCGCTCATCTGATGGGGCTTCGTTCCTATGGGCTGCAAGGTAGCCCTGGCTTTCATACCGCCAGTTGGCGTTTCACGAAAGCCGTACCTGTCATTTCTGACAGTTGTTTGATGGGGTTCGACGCGAAAAGATGGCTACCTCATCCACGGGAGCCAGATATGACCTCGCCAATGAAGTACACGCGCTTTTTCATGCAGCAAGACAGGGTTCATACCGCATTGTCAGGCAACGCTGCCGTGGTCTGCATGAGAGGGCAGGCAGGCGTTCTGGCAGAAACCCGGCTGGAGCAGGAAACAGCGCGCTCGGCATTACTGGCTGCAGACAGCGGGGATTCAGTGGTAGGCGTCCGATCTCAGGGGCAGCCGGAGGCGGTGACCTACAATGCCTATGGGTATCACAATCCTAATGGCATTCCCTTGCATCGACCGGCATTCAATGGCCACCTGCTGCTGTGGTATCTCTATTTACTCGGGAATGGTTATCGTGCGTTCAATCCGGTCTTGATGTGTTTTCAGAGTCCCGACAGCCAAAGCCCATTTGGTGCGGGGGGCTTGAACTGTTATGCCTATTGTGCGGGTGATCCGGTCAATTTCACTGATCCCAGCGGGCATATGTTCAAACGAAAACTTTCTTCACCAAGTCACACTCTTAGCAAGCGTCCGGCATTAGGCCAGAGTGGAAGCCCCTCACCTCAAGAAGTGATTGATAAAATGTATGCTCATCCAGGCTGGGACCTGGCCTACGCACCTGAACGAAAAGCTGCGCCAGCTCAGCATTCGACGCGGCCTGATCAGGTATTGAATACGATGGTGAACCCCCCGGATCGTGCAATGACGACTCATGTTGCAGAGTTGTCTTCATCCAATGCAGGAACTCCTGTGGCGTCAAGCATGCATCTGCCTGAAAGTCGCCAGGGGAGACCTATTATAAAGGCTAATCAAGCTGGTTTGGATGGGTTCACCGAGCTCAACCAGGTAAACGAGCGTGCGTTTCCGGGTATGACGATTGAAGAAAGTAGGCGTGCGCGTCAACTGGCAATGTTCGCGAGGCAGAGCGGAGCTAATATTGCGGGTACATTAAAAGAAGCTTTCCCAAGCATTGCGCCTGGTACAATTAATAGTATCAGAAGAGGGGGGCAATTCATAAATATTTATCCAGTGAATAATTTGTATTGATTAATTAGTTTATTCACGAGTCGTGCCACATTTCATATTGCCCTTTGCAATAAAATTTTATTGCGGATAATTTTCCAGCATCTGCCGCACCAGCCACTGCCCAGCCGGCCCGAGCGCGCGCCGGCTCGACCACGCCACATCCATGTCAACCCGTCGCGGGTACCCGGCCACCTGCAACTCCACCAGCCCACTGCCAAACCGAGCCACCAGGGCCCTGGGCAGTTCGGCCCAGCCGAACCCGCGCACGGCGAACTCCAGCAGGGTGAGGTAGTCCGGTGCCGACCAGGCCTGGCCACGACCGTGGTGCAAGCTGGGGGCATAGGTCTTGATATACAGCTGCCGGACGTTCTCCAGGTGCGGCGTCTGCACCTGGGGCAAAGCCGCCAACGGATGCCCGCTGGCCACGTACACCCCAAACTCTGCCTGCTCGGGCAAGCGTGCCACGGCAACGTCAGCGGGGTAGCTTGGCTGGGTGGCAAGAATGCCGACGTGTGCCAGGCCCTGCTGGATCAGCTCGATCACATCGGCATCTTCCGAGGGGCCGCAGCGCAGCTCGGTATGCGGGTAGTGCTGGGCGAAGCGGGCCATCACCGCGCCCTGGAAGGTCACGCTGTAGCTGTCCGACATCACCACCGAGACCAGAGCCTCGACGTTTTCCGCCAACCGCACCGCCAGGGCATCGAGCTGGGCGCTGGCATCGAGAATTGCCTCGACATGGCTCAGCACCTGCCGCCCAGCCTCGTTCAGCGTGGGGTGACGACCGCCACGCTCGAACAACGGGCAACCCACATCGGCCTCGAAATTGGCGATGGCGATGCTGATGGTGGACTGGCTTTTGCGCAACTTGCGCGCCGCAGCGGAAAACGAACCCAGCGATGCAGTTTCGACAAAGGCGACCAGAGCTTCGGGTGAGTAGCGCATGGTATTGATAAAACCGATGGTAGCTATGTCGCGAGTATCAGTTCCATCAAAGAAAATAGGAAGCACGACTCACGCAATGGATGGAATTTGCAATGAAAAACGTCCCTTTCACCGAACGCCTGGTTCACGCCGTCGGGTATGAAGTGTTCGCCGTGCTGCTGTGTGCGCCGCTGTTGTCCTGGATCATGGGCAAGTCGCTGGCGACGGCGGGGGCGCTGGCGGTGACCCTGTCGGTGATCGCCATGCTGTGGAACATGGTCTACAACGCGCTGGTCGATCGTTACGTGCGGGTCGAACGCATCCACTGGAAGGCCAGCGCACGCTTTGTGCACGGCCTGGGCTTCGAAGCCGGGCTGGTGGTGTGGTGCCTGCCGGTGGCGGCGTGGATGCTGGAGATTTCGTTGCTGCAGGCGTTCATGGTGGAGTTGGGCTTCTTCGTGATCATCCTGCCCTACACCGTGCTGTACAACTGGGCCTTCGACAAAGCCCGGCACCTGCTGATGCAGCGTCGCCTTGCGTGAAAACTACCAGCCTGCGCGGCCCCTCGATTTGTGCATTGTGCGGATATCCTGGGGCCGCTTCGCAGCCCTTTCGCGACACAAGGCCGCTCCTACAGGGACGGCGCAGGCTTCAGGCTTGCGCTTTACCTGTGGGAGCGGCTTTAGCCGCGAACACCGGCGCAGCCGGTGCCATCTATAGTTGACCGCGTCAGCCCATAAAAAAACGGGGCATGCCATCGCTGGCATGCCCCGTTTTTCAAACCGTTAAAGCGCCTCAGGCAACCTTGACGATCCAGCCAGCCGGTGCTTCCACGTCACCGCTCTGGATACCGGTCAGCTCGTTGTAGAGCTTCTGGGTAACCGGGCCGACCTTTTCCAGGTCGTGGAACACGTGCAGCTTGCCGTTGTACTCGATGCCGCCGATCGGGGTGATCACCGCAGCGGTACCGCAGGCGCCGGCTTCGATGAAGCGGTCCAGCTTGTTGATTTCCACATCGCCTTCGATCACTTTCAGGCCCAGGCGCGATTGCGCCAGTTCCATCAGCGACAGGCGGGTGATGCCTGGCAGCACCGAAGCCGATTTCGGGGTGACGAACTCGTTGTTGGCGGTGATGCCGAAGAAGTTGGCCGAACCGACTTCCTCGATCTTGGTGTGGGTCAGCGGGTCGAGGTAGATGGCGTCGGCGAAGTTGGCCTTCTTCGCTTCTGCGCCCGGTTGCAGGCTGGCGGCGTAGTTGCCACCGACCTTGGCCGCGCCGGTGCCTTGTGGGGCCGCGCGGTCGAAGCTGGAGATCTGGAAGTTGTGCGGCTTCATGCCGCCCTTGAAGTACGAGCCAACCGGGATCGCGAAGATCGAGAAAATGAACTCGGGGGCGGTGCGCACGCCAATGTTGTCACCGGTGCCGATCACGAACGGACGCAGATAGAGGGCGCCTTTACCGTGCGGTGGCACGAACTTCTCGTTGGCCTTGACCACTTGCTTGCACGCCTCGATGAACACATCGGTCGGCACCTGCGGCATCAGCAGGCGGGCGCAGCTGCGCTGCATGCGGGCGGCGTTCTGGTCCGGGCGGAACAGGTTGATCGAACCGTCCTTGCAACGGTAGGCCTTGAGGCCTTCGAAGCACTGCTGGCCGTAGTGCAGGGCCGTGGAGCCTTCACTGATGTGCAGTACGTTGTCTTCGGTCAGGGTGCCTTTGTCCCACTCGCCATTGCGCCATACGGACAGGTAGCGTTTGTCGGTCTTGATGTAGTCGAAACCCAGCTTGTCCCAATTAATGCTTTCGTTGCTCATGACACCCTCATTGTCTTGCAAGTGCCCGATTGCTCGGGCTGCTGTTATATGCGCACCACGCCACCATAATACATCCGTGGCAGATCGGGAACGGCCAGTCACGAATTGATAGCCTGCAATGCATTCATTGCGGCTTCTACAGGTGCAGGTACTCGTCCAGCGCCAGCTGGTCGAGCAGTACCTGGTCGTGGGACGCCACCACCAGTGCCCCGCGAAACTGCCCGAGCATGTGTTCCAGTGCGGCCAGTGACGGCAGGTCCAGGTGGTTGCCGGGTTCGTCCAGCAGCAACAGGTCGAGCGGCCGTTCGCGGTACAGCACGGCGGCCAGTGCCGCCTTCATCCGCTCACCGCCGCTGAGCAGGCCGCTGGGCAGTTCGATGCGGGCGGCATCCAGGCCCAGTTGCGCCAGGCGGCTGCGCAAGTCGCCCTGGGCCAGTGTCGGGTTTGCCTGACGCAGGTGGTCGAGCACGCTGGTGTGGCCTGGTAGTGCGCTGCAGTGCTGGTCGAGCAGGGCGGTTTCACCACTGAGGCGCAGGCTGTCGGGCGGTGCTGGCAACTCACCGTTCATCAGCCTGAGCAGGGTGGACTTGCCACTGCCATTGGCGCCGACCAGACCCACCCGTTGGCCCAGGCACAAGCGCAGGTTCAGTGGTTTGCGCGTGCCGCGGGGCAGGTGCAGTGCCTGCAGGGCCAGCACTTCGCGGCCCGGATGACGCTGCGGCGTGGGTGCATGCAGGGTAATGGCGCTGTCCTGCTCGACTTCGCGAGCGGCGTCACGCACTTTGCCCTGCAGCGCCTGCCGGGCGTCGCGATGGTCGCGGCGCTGCTTGCCCGCAGTGGCCTGGCTGCGCTCCTGCTGGCGGTCGACCAGGATCTTGGCCTGGTTGGCGTGCCTGGCGTTGCGCCCGGCGCGGGCCTGATGACGTTCCAGGTCTTCGCGCTGGCGCTGCAGTTCGCGCGCCTGGCGTTGCTGCTGCTGTTTCAGCCGGGCAAGTTGCTGTTGGGCCAGCGCCGTCTGGCTGGCTTTCTGGGCCGAATAGAAACTGTAGTTGCCGCCATAGGCCTGCAAGCCCAGGCTGGACAATTCGACGATGCGTGTCATGTGCGCGAGCAGGCTGCGATCATGGCTGATCACCAGCAAGCCCCGGTCCCAGGCTTCGATCATGCTCAGCAGTTGGGCGCGGGCGTTGCTGTCCAGGTGATTGCTCGGTTCGTCGAGGATCAGGTAGTCCGCTTCGCTGAGCCAGGCGCCGACCAGCGCCACGCGCATGGCCTGGCCACCGCTCAGGCTGTGGGCGGGCTGGTGCCAGTCGAGCTGGCCCAGGCCGTGGCGTTGCAGGTGCCCCTGCAATTGCTCGCGGATATCCCAGCGTTCGCCAACGGTGTCGAAGTCACTGGCTGCGACGCTGCCTTGCTCGATGCGCTCCAGCGCAGCGAGCACCGTGCCCACCTGGGCCAGGTCGGCGACCGTGGCGCTGTGCTCGATCACCTGCTGGTTCAGAAGATGGATGCGCCCAAGGCGCCGACACTGGCCGCTGCTGGGTTCGCGCTGGCCGGCAAGTATCTGCCCGAGCAGGCTCTTGCCCACACCGTTGCGCCCGACCAGGCCGGTGCGGCGTTGGTCGAAGGTTTCGCTGAGGTCGGTAAATAACAGCCTGCCGTCAGGCAAGGCCAAGGAGACGCTGTCCAGCGTCAGGATCGACGTGTTCGTCATGCACAACTCCACAAATGCCGCGACATCTCCGGAGCGAACCGGAGGCTGAAGACTGGCCGTCGAAGGGACGGCGGCATCAATGGCGCATTGGACGAATACCTCGTGACAGGGGAATGCGTAGCCTAACGGATAGAGGCATCGTTGTCGCGGGAAAACAGATTCCGCGAGTGCGCCGCGGCCCCTGTAGGAGCGGCCTTGTGTCGCGATAGGGCTGCGAAGCAGCCCCAGCAATTTGTGCGTCTTTGCTGAAACCCTGGGGCTGCTTCGCAGCCCTATCGCGACACAAGGCCGCTCCTACAAGAGCCAGGACCGCGCATGCCCCTGGATCAGCGCCCCCTCAAGCGCTTGCTCCAGTCGCCCCCGTGGCTCTGCTGGCAGGCCTCTTCACTGTCAAACCGCACATGCCAGGCCGGATGATCCAGCTGAATGCCGGCCTGTTCCAAAGCCAGGCCGGTCAGCGCCAGCATGCGTACCTTCGCGTCGCCCGCCACGGCGGCGGCCTTGTCGGCCTCTCGTTCGAACACCCAGGTAATACGCAGGCTGGCCGGAAAATCCTCGGGAGCCAGACGATGGGTCAGCCAGCTGAAACCGACGATCTCCGCCTTGGCGGTTTCACAGGCTTCGGTCAGGCAAACCACCAGTTCACGCTCCAGGCGTGCCATATCGCGCTTGTTCAAGGGTTCCACCGGGGGGGCCTCGCTGCTCAAAGCCAACACTGTAACGCAGTTGCGCCACTTGTTGTCGGCCAGCCCGACAGCAATGGTTGACCACCTGCCAGCCACTGCGTAGCCTTGCCACTTCGAGGTTCTTCGGCCAGGCCGAAGCTAAGACGGGAACGCGGTACAAGCCGCGGCTGCCCCCGCAACTGTAAGCACCGACAACGGATCGACACAGCCACTGCGCCCGCGCGCGGGAAGGCGTCATCCCGCCAGCCTGCTGCACCAGCGGGCACATGGAACGGTGCGAGCCAGGAGACCTGCCTCGTCACGTTTTCGACTTTCAACCGGGCGGGGTGATCCGGTGGCGAACAAGCCCGGCCGGCATGGCCCGTGGCTGTCGTCCTGCATGCCCGCGCCAATCTGCCAAGGGCAATGCGACATGAAAACACTGGCCAAGCTCCCCGTCACCATCGTCACCGGCTTCCTCGGCTCGGGCAAGACTACCTTGCTGCGCCACATGCTCGACAACGCCCAGGGCCGCCGCATTGCGGTGATCGTCAACGAGTTCGGCGAGCTGGGCATCGATGGCGAAATCCTCAAGCAGTGCAGCATCGGTTGCACCGAAGAAGAAGCCAGCGGCCGCGTCTACGAGCTGGCCAACGGCTGCCTGTGCTGCACCGTGCAGGAAGAGTTCTTCCCGGTGATGCGCGAGCTGGTGGCACGCCGTGGCGACCTGGACCATATCCTCATCGAAACCAGCGGCCTGGCCCTGCCCAAACCGCTGGTGCAAGCCTTCCAGTGGCCGGAAATCCGCAATGCCTGCACCGTCGACGCGGTGATCACGGTGGTCGACAGCCCGGCCGTGGCCGCCGGCACCTTCGCCGCCTACCCGGACCAGGTCGATGCCCAGCGCAAGCTCGACCCCAACCTGGACCACGAGTCGCCGCTGCACGAACTGTTCGCCGACCAGCTGGCCAGCGCCGACCTGGTGGTGCTGAACAAGGCCGACCTGATCGACGCCGAAGGCCTGGCCAAGGTCCGCGCCGAGGTGGCCGAAGAACTGCCGCCGGCGGTCAAGGTGATCGAGGCCAGCAGCGGCAAGCTGCCGCTGGAGGTGCTGCTGGGTGTGGGCGCCGAGTCCGAGGCGCACATCGATGGCCGCCGTACCCACCATGATTCGCATCATGACGGCGATGACCATGACGATCATGACCACGACGCCTTCGACTCCATCTCCATCGACCTGCCCGAAGCCGACGAAAGCCTGCTGCTCGACGCCCTGACCCAGCTGGTGGTGGAATTCGGCATCCTGCGCGCCAAAGGCTTCGCTGCCATCCCGGGCAAGCCGATGCGCCTGCTGGTACAAGGCGTGGGCACCCGTTTCGACAAGCACTTCGACCGCGCCTGGCGCGCCGACGAGCCGCGCATCACCCGCCTGGTGCTGATCGGCCAGGACCTCGACGCCGCCCAGCTGGAAGCGCGCCTGCGCCAGGCACTGGGCGCCTGACCCATGCACCTGCTGCGGACCCAGCCCGGCGGCTTCGTGCCGGATGACAGCATTGCCGACCTCGGCCAGACGCCCGCCGAGCTGGTGATTCTCTGCAGCGGCGATTCGCACCTGGCATTGCTCGCCGATACCGCCGAGCAATTGCCCGAGGATTACCCCAGCCTGCGCCTGGCCAACCCGATGCAGGTACAGAACCATGCCTCGGTCGACCTGTACGTCGACCAGGTGCTGCGCCATGCCAAGGTCATCCTGGTGTCGCTGCACGGCGGCGTCGGTTACTGGCGCTATGGCGTCGAGCAACTGGTCGAACTGGCCGGCCGTGGCGTGCAACTGATCCTGGTGCCGGGCGACGACCGCCCGGACCCGGAGCTGACCAGCCTGGGCAGTGTCAGCGGCGAGCAGGCCGAACGCCTCTGGCACTACCTGCGCCAGGGCGGCAAGGCCAACGCCATCAACCTGTTCAACTGCCTGGCCAGCCAGTGGCTGGGCCGCGACTATGCCTGGGACGAGCCGCAGCCGTTGCCGCGCACCGCCGTGTATCACCCGGCCAAGGGCAGCGCCACGCTGGAGGACTGGTACCCGCAGTGGCATCCCGAACAGCCGGTGGCGCCACTGCTGTTCTACCGCTCGCACCTGCAGGCGGCCAACACCGCGTTCATCGATGTGTTCTGCCAGCGCCTGCAGGCTGCCGGGCTCAACCCATTGCCGATCGCCGTGGCCAGCCTCAAGGAAAGCGCCTGCCTGGAGCAGGTCGAAGCCTGGCTGGACGAGGTGGGTGCCGAAGTGCTGGTCAACACCACCGGCTTTGCCCTGTCCAGCCCCGAACGGCCCAACCTGCGCCCGTTCCGTCGCGACATCCCGGTGCTGCAGGCCATCTGCGCGCAAGACAACCAGCCCGGCTGGGAAGCCAGCGAGCAGGGCCTGGGGGCGCGTGACCTGGCCATGCACATTGCCCTGCCCGAACTGGACGGGCGCATCATCACCCGCCCGGTCAGTTTCAAGGACATGGCCTGGCGCAGCGAGCGCAGCCAGTCCGACGTGGTCTGCTACCGCGCCCACCCCGAGCGCATGGACTTTGTCGCCGAACTGGCCCGCCGCTGGGTCGAACTGGCGCGCCTGCCGAATGCGCAAAAGCGCGTGGCCCTGGTGCTGGCCAACTACCCGACCCGCGATGGCCGCATTGGCAACGGCGTTGGCCTGGACACGCCAGCGGCGGCGCTGAACATCCTCAAGGCCCTGCAGGCCGAAGGCTATCCGCTGGCCGACTTGCCGGGCAGTGGCACGCAACTGATCCACCAGTTGCTCGGCGGCGTGACCAACGACCTCGACCATCTGGACCTGCGCCCCTGTGCGCAGAGCCTGAGCCTGGCCGACTACCAGGCCGCCTTCGAGCGCCTGCCCGAGGCCAACCGCCAGGCCGTGCTGGAACGCTGGGGGCCACCGCAGCAGGACCCGATGTACCGCAGTGGCCGGCTGATGGTGGCCGGCCTGCGCTTTGGCTTGACCTTCGTCGGCATCCAGCCGGCACGGGGCTACCAGGTGGACCCCAGCGCGGTGTACCACGACCCGGACCTGGTGCCGCCGCACGGCTACCTGGCGTTTCACTTCTGGCTGCGCCATGCCTTTGCTGCCGACGCGGTGATCCACGTCGGCAAGCACGGCAACCTCGAATGGCTGCCCGGCAAGGGCGTCGGGTTGTCGGCGCAGTGCTGGCCGGACGCCTTGCTCGGCCCGCTGCCGAACATCTACCCGTTCATCGTCAACGACCCGGGCGAGGGTGCCCAGGCCAAGCGCCGCACCCAGGCGGTGATCATCGACCACCTGATGCCGCCGCTGACCCGTGCCGAAACCTATGGCCCGTTGCGCCACCTGGAGCAATTGGCCGACGAGTTCTACGAAGCGCAGCTGCTCGACCCGCGGCGCGCCCGCGAGTTGCAGCGCGACATTCTCGAACTGGTCAAGGCCAACCACATCGACCGCGAACTGCAACTGGAAGGCCAACTGGACGATGCCGCCGTGTGGCTGCCGCGCCTGGACACCTACCTGTGCGACCTGAAGGAATCGCAGATTCGCGATGGCCTGCATGTGTTCGGCCAGTCCCCGGAAGGCCGGCTGCGCCTGGATACCCTGCTGGCGCTGTTGCGGGTCGAGCGTGGCGACGGTCGCGGCGGCAATGCCAGCCTGCTGCGGGCTTTGGCCAAGGCGCTGGTGCCGGGTTTCGACCCACTCGATTGCGAACTCGGGCAGCCATGGCAGGGCGCACGCCCCGAGCAGTTGCAGGCCATGAGCAGCGAACCCTGGCGCACCTGTGGCGATACCCGCGAACGCCTCGAACTGTTGGCGCTGCAGGTAATCGACCAGGCGCTGGGCGGCACCGCACAGTTACCAGCCCATAGCGAATGGCAGCCGGTGCACGATGTGGTGCAGGCGCTGCGCGAAGCGGTGGCACCCAGCCTGGACGCCTGCGGCAGCGCCGAAATGAATGGCCTGCTGGCGGCGCTGGCCGGGCGTTTCGTGCCCGCCGGCCCCAGTGGCGCGCCCAGCCGTGGGCGCCTGGACGTGCTACCCACCGGCCGCAACTTCTATACCGTGGACGTGCGCAACCTGCCCACCACCACCGCCTGGCGCCTGGGCTTCGCCTCGGCCAACCTGATCCTCGAGCGCCACCTGCAGGACCACGGCGATCACCTGCGCCAACTCGGCCTTTCGGTGTGGGGCACGGCAACCATGCGTACCGGTGGCGACGACATCGCCCAGGCCATGGCGCTGATGGGCGTGCGACCGGTGTGGGCCACCGGCAGCCAGCGGGTCGACGATTTCGAGATCCTGCCGCTCAGCCTGCTCGACCGCCCGCGGGTGGACGTGACCTTGCGCGTTTCCGGCTTTTTCCGTGATGCCTTCGGCAACCTCATCCGCCTGTTCGATGCCGCAGTGCAGGCGGTGGCCGCGCTGGACGAACCCGACGATCTCAACCCACTGGCCGCCCGCGTGCGTAGCGAGCGCGCCGCGCTGCAGGCGCAGGGCGTGGACGCCGAGCAGGCCGCGCGCCAGGCTGGCTGGCGGGTGTTCGGTGCCAAGCCCGGGGCCTACGGCGCCGGGGTGCAGAACGCCATCGACGGGCGCCTGTGGCACAGCCGCGACGACCTGGCCGAGGTCTACCTCAACCACGGCGGCTATGCCTACGGCGCCAGCGACGACGGTACCCCGGCCCGCGCCCAGTTCGCCCAGCGCCTGGCCAAGGTGCAGGCGGTGCTGCAGAACCAGGACAACCACGAACACGACCTGCTCGATTCCAACGACTACTACCAGTTCCAGGGTGGCATGCTGGCGGCGTCGGAAACCTTGTCCGGTGCGGCAGTGGCCAGTTACCACGGCGACCACAGCCAGGCCGACCGGCCGCGCATCCGCACCCTCAAGGAAGAGCTGAACCGGGTCATCCGCGCCCGGGCGCTGAACCCGAAGTGGATCGACGGGGTCAAGCGCCATGGCTACAAAGGCGCCTTCGAGATGGCGGCGACGGTCGACAACCTGTTCGCCTTCGACGCCACCACGCAGCTGATCGACGACCATCATTACCAGGCGCTGGCCGATGCCTACGTGCTCGACCCGGCGACCCGCGACTTCATGCGCGAGCACAACCCCGAGGCCCTGCGCGACCTTACCGAGCGTTTGCTGGAGGCCCAGCAGCGCGGCCTGTGGCAGGCGCCTGGCGACTACCGCGAAGCCCTCGAGGAACAACTGCTCGACGGCGAGGAACAGGCTTGAAATGAGTGAACCCGTGCAATTTCCACTGGCAGCCGTGGTCGGTGCCGAAGACCTGAAACTGGCGCTGTGCCTGACCGCCATCGACCCGAAGATCGGCGGCGTGCTGATCGAGGGGCCGCGTGGCATGGCCAAGAGCACCCTGGCCCGTGGCTTGGCCGACCTGCTCGGCGAGGGCCCGTTCGTCACCCTGCCGCTGGGCGCCAGCGAAGAACGGTTGGTCGGCACCCTCGACCTGGATGCCGCGCTGGGGCAGGGCAAGGCGCAGTTTTCCCCGGGGGTGCTGGCCCAGGCCGATGGCGGTGTGCTGTATGTCGATGAGGTCAACCTGCTGCCCGATACCCTGGTCGACCTGCTGCTCGATGTGGCGGCCAGTGGCACCAACCGCATCGAGCGCGACGGCATCTCGCACCGGCACAGTGCCCGCTTCGTACTGATCGGCACCATGAACCCGGAGGAGGGCGAACTGCGCCCGCAGTTGCTCGACCGCTTTGGCCTCAACGTGGCCCTGGAAGGCTTGCCCGAGCCTGAGGCGCGCCAGCAGATCATTCGCCGCCGTCTGGCCTTCGACAGCGACCCGCAGGCCTTCTGCGCGCAATGGGCCGAGGCCCAGGCGCAATTGCGCGAGCGCTGCCAGGCGGCGCGCCAGGCCCTGGCCGGCATTGCCCTGGACGACCAGGCGCTGGCCTGGATCACCGAACGCTGCTACGCCGCCGGGGTCGACGGCCTGCGCGCCGACCTGGTCTGGCTGCGCGCCGCACGCGCCCACTGTGCCTGGCGCGGTGGCGAGGCCATCGAAGAGGCCGATGTCGATGCAGTGGCCGAGTTCGCCTTGCGCCATCGCCGCCGCGTTGCGCCCCAGGCCAACCCCCCTGCGGCACCGCAGCAGCCTGAGCAACAACCCGATCGGCAAGGCGCAGGCAACCCTGGCGAACAGGGCGGGCAGGGCGACTGGGGCGCGATGGCGGCGCAGCCAATGGCCAGCGGCGCCCGCCGCGAGGTGCCGAACTGGGCAAAAAAGCCCTGAGCATCCCCCAGCCACCTGCCAAAGGGGCGGATGCCAAAGCAGGCGCAGGCAAGCAGTACGGTGCCAGCCGAGGCCGGGCGCGCAGTGCCGCGGCCGGTCGGGTGGCCTGGCTGCCGACCCTGCTCAAGGGCCGGCCACGCCAGCGCCAGGACCTGTGCTGGCAACAACGCCAGGGCAGGCCCGCAGAACTGTGGCTGGTAATCGTCGATGCGTCGGCCTCGACCCGCCGCCACCAGGCGTTGGCACAAACCAAAGGGCTGCTGGCGGCGCTGTTCGATCAGGCCTACCGCCAGCGTGCCCGGCTGGCCCTGCTTACCGCCAGCGGGCGCACGCCGCAGTGGCAGCGCCACGGCCTGAAGGCCTCGGCCGCTTTGCAACCCTGGCTGCAAGCCTTGGGTGCCGGTGGCGGCACGCCGTTGATCGCAGCACTGGAACAGGCTCGGCACTGGTTGCAGGCGCGGCAACGGGCCCACCCTGAAGAAGCATTGCGCTGCCTGGTGTTTACCGACGGTCGCCTGCAGCACTGGAATGCCGTGCAACCAATGCCGTGTGCCACTTTGCTGGTGGATATGGAACTGGCGCCGGTGCGCCTGGGCCGTGCGCAGCGTCTGGCGCAACAACTTCAGGCTGATTACCAGCACTTGCAACAGTTCAGATTGGTGGATTGAAAAAGTATCGATGCGACACTATGTCGCAATAAGAAAAGTTGCCAGAACAGCAACCCGGAAGTTGTACAAGTGCGTGGCGGTGCACGCACTTGGTTTGCCGGCCGATATTACTTCGGCATCGACCACGGTTGCAGGTCGTAACCTTTTTCGCACAGTTCGGCGCGCACTTCCTCGATCAGGCTGGCCCACTGGGCCGGGTCGGAGTAGATACGCGAGGACACTTGCTTGCTGCCGATGCGGGTGCTGGTCCGGTCGATCACTGCCAGGCTCAGTTCACCAGTACCGTTGGGTGCATCCCAGGCTACGCACTGGAAAGGTTCGAAGGCGTGGTCGGCAATCAGCAGTGCTTCGTTGACACGGAGCGGGGCATTCATGGTTCGGTCTCTCTATGGTCCCAAACATCCAGGTAAGTCCGCGTTGCTTCAAAGTCGCCTCGGTTATCGCGAAGTGCAGCGCGGGGTTATGTGTACTGATGCTCGTTGTCCGGGGGCGAGTCACACATTGGTTGTAAAAAAATTTGCCAGGTTCGAATCCGTTCTTGCCCATGCCGCCATGTGATGTCGATAAAGTGCGAAAATTCCCGTCACTGATTGTAAAAAAATGATTCGGCAGACAGACGGTACTGGGAACCGTCAACTTCGTTGCTACTGTTAATCGGGCGCCACAACTTACTGTTTTATTTCAAAAAACCGAAAACTGGCGCCAAGGATCGGTCATGCAGCAGCCTGCCGCCCAACGCCGTTTGCTCATCGTCGACCCCTGCGATGACTGCCACCGTTTGTTGCCTGGATTGCGCAGCGCAGGCTGGGATGTGGACAGCTGCATGCTCGGTGCCGCGCTGGATCATCCTTGCGATGTGGGCCTGTTGCGCTTGCAGGCGTCGCACCTCAGGCGCCCGGACGGGGTCAAGGACTTGATCAAGCGCAGCAACACCGAATGGATTGCCGTGCTGAGCGCCGAACAGTTGCGCATGCCGGCTGTCGGCGATTTCGTTTGTGAATGGTTCTTCGACTTCCACACCTTGCCGTTCGACGTTTCCCGCGTACAGGTCACCCTGGGCCGGGCCTTCGGCATGGCGCGCCTGCGTGGCAAAGGGCTGGCGCGGGTGGATGAAACCAGCCACGAGCTGCTCGGTGACAGCCGCCCGATCCGCGAGTTGCGCAAGCTGCTGGGCAAGCTGGCGCCTACTGAATCGCCGGTGCTGATCCGCGGTGAAAGCGGCACCGGCAAGGAACTGGTGGCCCGCACCCTGCACCGGCAGTCGCAACGCAGCGAACAGCCGTTCATTGCCATCAACTGCGGGGCGATCCCCGAGCACCTGATCCAGTCGGAACTGTTCGGCCATGAGAAGGGCGCCTTCACCGGTGCTCATCAGCGCAAGGCCGGGCGCATCGAAGCGGCCCATGGTGGTACGTTGTTCCTCGACGAAATTGGCGACCTGCCGCTGGAGTTGCAGGCCAACTTGCTGCGCTTTCTGCAGGAAAAGCACATTGAACGCGTGGGGGGCAGCCAGCCGATCCCGGTGGATGTGCGGGTGCTGGCGGCTACCCACGTGGACTTGGAAAGGGCCATCGAGCAAGGGCGCTTTCGCGAAGACCTGTATTACCGCCTGAACGTGTTGCAGGTAGTGACCGCGCCTTTGCGCGACCGGCATGGCGACCTGTCGATGCTGGCCAGTCATTTTGCCCATTTCTACAGCCTGGAAACCGGGCGTCGACCGCGTTCGTTCAGCGACCATGCCCTGGCGGCCATGGGCCGGCATGACTGGCCGGGCAATGTCCGCGAGTTGGCCAACCGTGTGCGGCGCGGGCTGGTGCTGGCCGAAGGTCGGCAAATCGAGGCGCAGGACCTGGGATTGCAGACCCTTGACCAGATGCAGCAACCGCTGGGTACGCTTGAGGAGTACAAGCACCGGGCCGAGCGCCAGGCGCTGTGTGATGTACTCAGCCGGCACAGTAACAACCTGAGTGTGGCGGCCAAGGTGCTAGGTATATCGCGGCCGACTTTCTATCGGTTGCTGCACAAGCATCAGATTCGCTGAGCTGCAGCGCAAAAGGTCATGCGGTCCCTGTGGGAGCGGGCATGCCCGCGAAGCAGGCGCCGCGGTGGATGGCACCGGCTACGCCGGTTTTCGCGGGTAAACCCGCTCCCACACTGACCGTGCAGGCTTCAAGGTCTTTGATTCAGGCCGTTGCCTGTACAGGCATGGCGCCAGCCCTGCGGCCTTGCGCGATCCCTGTGGGAGCGGGTTCACCCGCGAAGCAGGCGCCGCGGTGGATGGCACCGGCTATGCCGGTGTTCGCGGGCATGCCCGCTCCCACACTGACCGTGCAGGCTTCAAGGTCTTTGATTCAGGCCATTGCCTGTACAGGCATGGCGCCAGCCCTGCGGCCTTGCGCGATCCCTGTGGGAGCGGGTTCACCCGCGAAGCAGGCGCCGCGGTGGATGGCACCGGCTATGCCGGTGTTAGCGGGCATGCCCGCTCCCACACTGACCGTGCAGGCTTCAAGGTCTTTGATTCAGGCCATTGCCTTTACAGGCATGGCGCCAGCCCTGCGGCCTTGCGCGATCCCTGTGGGAGCGGGTTCACCCGCGAAGCAGGCGCCGCGGTGGATGGCACCGGCTACGCCGGTGTTCGCGGGTAAACCCGCTCCCACAGTGACCGTGCAGGCTTCAAGGTCTTTGATTCAGGCCATTGCCTGTACACGCATGGCGCCACGCCTAGGTCTTGCACGATCCCTGTGGGAGCGGGTTCACCCGCGAAGCAGGCGCCGCGGTGGATGGCACCGGCTACGCCGGTGTTCGCGGGTAAACCCGCTCCTACACCGACCGTGCAGGCTTCAAGGTCTTTGATTCAGGCCATTGCCTGTACAGGCATGGCGCCAGCCCTGCGGCCTTGCGCGATCCCTGTGGGAGCGGGTTCACCCGCGAAGCAGGCGCCGCGGAGGATGGCACCGGCTACGCCGGTGTTCGCGGGTAAACCCGCTCCCACACTGACCGTGCAGGCTTCAAGGTCTTTGATTCAGGCCATTGCCTCTACACGCATGTCGCCACCCCTGCGGCCTTGCGCTATCCCTGTGGGAGCGGGTTCACCCGCGAAGCAGGCGCCGCGGTGGATGGCACCGGCTACGCCGGTGTTCGCGGGCATGCCCGCTCCCACACTGACCGTGCAGGCATCAAGGTCTTTGATTCAGGTCATTGCCTCTACAGGCATGGCGCCAGCCCTGCGGCCTTGCGCGATCCCTGTAGGAGCGGCCTTGTGTCGCGATCGGGCGCGAAGCGGCCGCCAAACCTGCATCCCGTATCTCCAGGACACACGGCAGCGCCTGAATTGCGGCCGCTGCGCGCCCGATCGCGACACAAGGCCGCTCCTACACCGGACAGGTTTCACAATTATTAACAAAGTATCAAATGAGACAAAATTGACTCAATTTACCTTCGCCAATATCATTCGGGCCGTTTTTCCATCTAAAGCTCGGGTGAATCATGAGCAACTTGCGTGCAATAGGAATGGCCGGCTGCCTGGCGGCAGCAGTCGCGCTGGCCGGCTGCGGCGAAGCGGAAGCGCCGCCGTCTGCGGCCCAAAGCGCCTTTCCGGTGCAGACCGTGACGGTCGCCAGCGAACCCCTGACCCTGGCGGCAACCCTGCCGGGCCGGGTCGAACCCATGCGTGTCGCCGAGGTGCGCGCCCGGGTGGCCGGCATCGTCCTGCACAAGCGTTTTGAAGAGGGCGCCGACGTCAAGGCCGGCGATGTGCTGTTCCAGATCGACCCTGCGCCATTCAAGGCCGCGCTGGCACGCGCCGAAGCCGACCTGGCCAAAGCCCGGTCGGTAATGCTCGAAGCCCAGGCGCGGGTGCGCCGCTACGAACCATTGGTGAAAATCGAGGCGGTCAGCCAGCAGGATTTCGACACCGCCAGCGCCGAGCTGCGCAGTGGCCAGGCCGCGGTGCGTTCGGCCCAGGCCGATGTCGAGACCGCGCGCCTGAACCTGGGCTATGCCACGGTCAAGGCGCCGATCTCTGGCCGCATCGGCCGCGCACTGGTCACCGAAGGTGCACTGGTAGGGCAGGGTGATGCCACGCTGATGGCGCGTATCCAGCAGCTCGACCCGATCTACGTCGATTTCACCCAGTCCGCCGCCGATGCCTTGCGCCTGCGCCAGGCACTGAAGGACGGCGCGCTGGCGGCCGGTGACCAGCAGGCCCTGACCGCCCGGGTGGAAGGCACCGACTATGAGCGCCCGGGCGCGCTGATGTTCACCGACGTCGCGGTCGACCGCGGTACCGGCCAGGTCACCCTGCGTGGCCGCTTCGACAACGCCGACGGCATCCTGCTGCCGGGCATGTACGTGCGCGTGCGCACCCCGCAAGGCACCGACAACCGAGCCATCCTCGTCCCGCAGCGCGCCATCCAGCGCGGCAGCGACGGTGAAGCGCGGGTGATGCTGGTGGGCATTGGCGGGGTTGCCGAGGCGCGCAGCGTGCGCACCGGTGCCATGCACGGTGCCCGCTGGCAGGTGACCGAGGGCCTGCGCCCAGGTGACCAGGTGATCGTTGGCAGCCCTGCCGGCCTGGCCCCGGGCATGCCGGTGGCACCGGCCCCGGCGCAACAAGCCGCGGCGCGTTGAGGCGAGGGTTACGAGATGTCCAAGTTCTTCATCAAGCGGCCGAACTTCGCCTGGGTCGTGGCGTTGTTCATTTCCCTGGCCGGCCTGCTGGTAATTCCCGCGCTGCCGGTAGCCCAGTACCCCAACGTGGCTCCGCCACAGATCACCATCACCGCTACCTACCCGGGCGCTTCGGCCAAGGTGCTGGTGGAATCGGTGACCAGCATCATCGAAGAGTCGCTCAACGGCGCCAAGAACCTGCTGTACTTCGAATCCACCAACAACTCCAACGGCATGGCCGAGGTGGTGGTCACCTTCGAACCAGGCACCGACCCGGAGCTGGCCCAGGTCGATGTGCAGAACCGCCTGAAGAAGGCCGAGGCGCGCATGCCGCAGGCGGTGATTACCCAGGGTATCCAGGTCGAGCAGACCAGCGCCGGCTTCCTGCTCATCTACGCCCTCAGCTACAAGGACGGCGCCGGCCAGGCCGATACCACGGCGCTGGGCGACTATGCCGCACGCAATATCAACAACGAGCTGCGCCGGGTCCCGGGCGTGGGCAAGTTGCAGTTCTTCTCGTCGGAAGCTGCCATGCGTGTGTGGGTAGACCCACAGAAGCTGGTCGGCTACGGGCTGTCCATCGATGACGTGAGCAACGCCATCCGTGGTCAGAACGTGCAGGTGCCGGCTGGCAGCTTCGGCAGTGCGCCTGGCAGCAGCCAGCAAGAGCTGACCGCCACACTGGCGGTGCAAGGCACCTTGGACGACCCACAGGCGTTCGGCCGCGTGGTGCTGCGCGCCAACCCGGACGGTTCGCTGGTGCGCCTGGCCGATGTCGCACGCCTGGAAGTGGGCATGGAAAGCTACAACTTCTCCTCGCGCCTGGACGGCAAGCCTGCGGTGGCTGGTGCAGTGCAGCTGGCGCCGGGCGCCAATGCGCTGAAAACCGCCGAGCTGGTCAAGCAGCGCCTGGCCGAGCTGAGCGAGTTCTTCCCCGAAGGCGTCGAGTACTCGGTGCCGTACGACACCTCGCGCTTCGTCGACGTGGCCATCGAAAAGGTCATCCACACCCTGCTCGAAGCCATGGTGCTGGTGTTCCTGGTGATGTTCCTGTTCCTGCAGAACATCCGCTACACGCTGATTCCGTCGATCGTGGTGCCGGTGTGCCTGCTGGGCACGCTGATGGTGATGAAGCTGATGGGCTTCTCGGTGAACATGATGACCATGTTCGGCATGGTGCTGGCCATCGGCATCCTGGTCGACGACGCCATCGTGGTGGTTGAGAACGTCGAGCGGATCATGGCCGAGGAGGGCCTGTCGCCGGCCGATGCCACGGTCAAGGCCATGGGCCAGGTGTCTGGCGCGATCATCGGCATCACCCTGGTGCTGTCGGCGGTGTTCATGCCACTGGCGTTCATGTCGGGTTCGGTAGGGGTGATCTACCAGCAGTTTTCCCTGTCGCTGGCGGTTTCGATCCTGTTCTCGGGCTTCCTCGCACTTACCTTCACCCCGGCCCTGTGCGCCACGCTGCTCAAGCCGGTGGCCCCTGGGCACCATGAAAAACGCGGCTTTTTCGGCGCCTTCAACCGCGGCTTTGCGCGGCTGACCGAGCGCTACTCGGTAATGAACAATGCCCTGGTGCGCCGTGCCGGCCGCTACATGTTGGTGTATGCCGGCATCCTGGCGATGCTGGGCTACTTCTACCTGCGTTTGCCGGAATCATTCGTGCCGGTGGAAGACCAGGGCTATGCCATTGTCGACGTGCAGCTGCCGCCGGGCGCCAGCCGTGTGCGTACCGATGCTACCGGGCAGGCCCTGGAGCAGTTCCTGATGTCGCGTGAAGCCCTGGCCTCGGCGTTCATGGTCAGTGGCTTCAGCTTCTCCGGCATGGGCGAGAACGCCGCGCTGGCGTTCCCTACCTACAAGGACTGGTCGGTGCGCGGCGCCGAGCAATCGGTGGATGCCGAAACCCAGGCGATCAACGCGCAGTTCGCCGGCTACGGCGATGGTTCGATCATGGCGGTAAACCCGCCACCGATCGATGGCCTGGGCAACGCCGGTGGTTTCGCCCTGCGCCTGCTCGACCGTGGCGGCCTGGGCCGTGAGGCCTTGCTGGCAGCGCGCGACCAGATCCTGGGCCAGGCCAACGGCAACCCGATCATCCTCTACGCGATGATGGAAGGGCTGGCCGAGGCGCCGCAGCTGCGGGTCGACATCGACCGGGAAAAGGCCCGCGCCCTGGGCGTGACCTTCGAGACCATCAACAACACCCTGGCCACCGCCTTTGGTTCGGCGGTGATCAACGACTTCACCAACGCCGGCCGGCAACAGCGGGTGGTGGTGCAGGCCGAGCAGGGCGAGCGCATGACCCCGGAAAGCGTGCTGCGCCTGTACGCGCCGAATACCGATGGCCAGCAGGTGCCGTTCAGTGCCTTCGTCACCACCCGCTGGGAGGAAGGGCCGGTACAGATCGTGCGCTACAACGGCTACCCGTCGATGCGTATTTCCGGTGACGCCGCGCCTGGCTACAGCACTGGCCAGGCGATGGCCGAGATGGAGCGTCTGGTCAGCGAGCTGCCGCCGGGGATCGGCTACGCCTGGACCGGCCTTTCATACCAGGAAAAGGTCTCCAGCGGCCAGGCCGGCAGCCTGTTCGTCCTGGCCATCCTGGTGGTGTTCCTGCTGCTGGTGGCGTTGTACGAAAGCTGGGCGATCCCGCTGACGGTGATGCTCATCGTGCCGATCGGCGCACTGGGTGCGGTGTTGGCGGTGATGGTCACCGGCATGCCCAACGACGTGTACTTCAAGGTTGGCCTGATCACCATCATCGGCCTGGCGGCGAAGAACGCCATTCTGATCGTCGAGTTCGCCAAGGAACTGTGGGAGAAGGGTTACAGCCTGCGTGACGCCGCCATCGAGGCCGCACGCCTGCGCTTCCGGCCGATCGTGATGACCTCGATGGCGTTCATCCTCGGCGTGGTGCCCCTGGCCATCGCCAGCGGTGCCGGTGCGGCCAGCCAGCGGGCGATCGGCACCGGGGTGATCGGCGGCATGCTCAGCGCCACCTTGCTGGGTGTGGTGTTCGTACCGATCTGTTTTGTCTGGGTGCTGTCGCTGCTCAAGCGCAAGCCAGCGCCACAAGCCCAAGCCGTCGAGGTGCCGGAGTGATGGTCATGCGTAATCTGTTTGTGCCCTTCACCCTGGCGTTGCTGACCAGCGGCTGCTCCCTCGCGCCGACCTACCAGCGCCCCGAGGCGCCAGTCGCCAGCCAGTGGAACGATGCCGCCAGCCACGGGCAACAGGTGGACCAGCTGGGCTGGCAGGCGTTCATCGTCGACCCGGTGTTGCGTCAGCTGGTGAGCACGGCGTTGGACAACAACCGCTCGCTGCGCCAGACCCTGCTGGACATCGACCAGGCGCGTGCGCAGTACCGCATCCAGCGTGCCGACCGTGTGCCGGGGCTGAACGCCGCGGCTTCCGCCAACCGCCAGCACCAGCCCGCCGAGCTGGCCGGCGATGGCCGTGAAGGCGTTGCCAGCAGCTACCAGGTCGGCCTGTCGTTGCCTGAGTACGAGGTGGACCTGTTCGGCCGGGTGAAGAGCCTGAGCGATGCGGCCCTGGAGCAGTACCTGGCCACCGAAGAGGCTGGCCGCGCCGCGCGCATTGCCCTGATCGCAGAAGTGAGCCAGGCCTACCTGAACCTGGACGGCAGCGAGCGGCGCCTGGCCCTGACCCGGCAGACCCTGGCCAGCCGCGAGGACTCGCTGGCCCTGATCGGCCAGCGTCGCGCCGCCGGTACGGCCACGGCGCTGGACCATCAGGAGGCGCTCGGCCTGGTCGAGCAGTCCCGTGCCGAGCTGGAGAACAATCTGCGCCAACAGCGCCAGGCCTGCAACGCGCTGGTGCTGCTGGTGGGCAACAGCGAGGCGACCAAGGCCCTGCCGGCCGAACGCCAGGCGGCGCCCAGCGTGCTGCAGGACATTGCCCCTGGCGCGCCGTCGGCGCTGCTGGAACGGCGCCCGGACATCCTCGCCGCCGAGCACCGCTTGCGGGCGCGCAATGCCGATATTGGTGTTGCGCGGGCGGCATTCTTCCCGCGTATCAGCCTGACCGGCAGTTTTGGCACGTCGAGTACCCAGGTATCCGGCCTGTTCGATGGCGGTTCGCGCAGCTGGAGCTTCATGCCGCAGTTGTCATTGCCAATCTTCGATGCCGGGCGCAACCGGGCCGGGCTGAGCCTGGCCGAGGCGCGCAAGGACTCGGCGGTGGCGGCTTATGAGGGGACGGTCCAGCAGGCGTTTCGTGAGGTGGCCGATGCCCTGGCGGCTACCGATACCTTGCGGCGTGAGGAAATCGCCCGTCGGGCCTTGGCCGATACCAGCCGGGCAACGGTGGCCCTGGCCAAGGCGCGTTATGAAGGCGGGATAGACAGCCACCTGCGCTACCTGGATGCGCAGCGTAGCGATTTTGTGAACGAAGCGGCGTACATCGAGGCAAGTACGCAGCGGCAGCTGGCGCTGGTGGACCTGTTCCGCGCCCTGGGCGGCGGATGGCCGGCACGCGGCTGAGAAAGGCTCCTTTGGTTGGGTGATCCAACCGCTTTGGCCCCTGGGACTTGTGCCCAGGGGCCTTTTTTACAAGTGATCCCAAGGGGGACGCCGTCGATGTAGGAGCGGCCTCGTGTCGCGAAAGGGCCGCAAAGCGGCCCCGGCAATATCTGCGGCGAAGCTGAAAACCTGGGGGTGCTTCGCACCCCGTCGCGACACAAGGCCGCTCCTACAGGGACCGCTTTCAGGGCCTGGCCAGTGCCCCCTGCAGGAACAGTTGCTCCAGCGCCTGCGCCGAATTGGCACTGGCCGCACGCCCACGCCGTTCGGCATCGGCCATGCCGTAGATCTGGGTGATGAACATCTCGGTGAACACCGCCGCGCTGATGTCGATGCGCAACACGCCCATCTGCTGCGCACGCAGGAAAAACGCATCCATCGCCTGGGTGTAGGCCAGCCAGCGGCGGTCTTCGTTGTCGTTCAGCAGGGTGTCGGGACGGTACTGGAACATCAGGAACACCAGCATCTCGCGGTGCTTGAGGTGCTCGGAAATCAGGTGACGCACGGCGGCCAGGGGCTCGGCCGTGTGCAAGGCGGCATTGTCGATCACCTGGTTGAGCACCTGTTCACCATGGTTCTCGAGCATCGCCACCAGGTTGTCGCGGGTGCCGCAGAAACGGTGCAGGGTGGCTTTGCTGACGCCAGCGGTTTCGGCCAGCTCCTTGAGGGTGGCGCGGGGGTGGACCACGATAGCGTGGGCCAGGGCCTTGAGCAGGCGTTCATCGTGCGGGGTGGGTTGCATCGGCATGCCTCGCGTGGTTCGCATGCCAATCATTGTGCAGGAAATGGGAGGGGGATCAAGCGGGATGGTCTCATTTGAGACTTTTTTGTGTCTTTGCTGGCCTCTTCGCGGCTAAAGCCGCTCCTACAGGTTCTGCACCGGCCATGAGGGTGGCGCAGCACCTGTGGGAGCGGCTTTAGCCGCGAAAGGGCCCTAGCAGGCTACCGATCAATGCGGCCCGCGCGGAATGGTCTTCAGCAGGTCTTCCGGGCTGATATGCCCAACCACCTGCGCCACCGCGCTGCCCGGGGTCGGCAGGTCGATGATGTGGTTTTTCATCTTGCCAATCACGTGCATTTCGCACGGCTTGCAGTCGAACTTCAGGGTCAGCACTTCATCACCCTGGATCAGCTGCATCGGCGCCACCTTGGTGCGCACGCCGGTCACGCCCTTGGCCTGCTTGGGGCAGAGGTTGAAGGAGAAGCGCAGGCAGTGCTTGGTGATCATCACCGGCACTTCGCCGTGCTCTTCATGGGCCTCGTAGGCCGCGTCGATCAGTTGCACGCCGTGGCGGTGGTAGAAGTCGCGGGCCTTCTGGTTGTACACGTTGGCCAGGAACGACAGGTGCGACTCGGGATATACCGGCGGTGGCGTGGTCTCGGCCTTGCGCCCGCCACGCGGGTGCGCCTGCACCCGTGCTGCAGTCAGCGCCTCGATGGCTTCGCGGCGCAGGGCCTTGAGCTGCGAGTTGGGGACGAAGTACGCCTGCGGGGCGTCCAGCTCGATGCTGTCGGCGTGGTACATGGTGGTACCCAGCTGGCCGAGCAGGTCGTGCAGCTGGTCCAGCGCCTGCTGCGGCTTGTTGGCCGGGCCGAACGGGCCGTCCAGTGCCACTTGCGCGCTCACGCCTTCCTCGCTGGTGACGGTCAGCGCCAGGCGTTGCTCGCGCAGTACCGCCTGCCATTGCACGCCGACGCGGCGCTCGGCCGAGGTGCGTTGCAGGGCTTGCTGCCAGTTGTGGTCGAGGTTGCGCGACAGCGGGTGGTTGGGCCGCAGCTTGTGCAGGCCTTCGGGCATTTCGTTGGGCTCGACGCGGTAGCGGTAGCGCTTCTCGCCGTCTTCCTCGAACTCGCCACGCGGTTCGGCGATGTTGGCACGGAAGCCCACCACTTCGCGTTTTACCAGCACATTGAGGCCGTCGCCGTTGGTCAGCGGCACTTCGGTAACCACCTGCATGTCACGCTTGCCGACCTTTTCCACCACGCCCACCGGCAGGCCGGTGAAGGTTGGCGAGTCGAAGGCGCCGATGTCGACCTTGCGGTCGGTGACGAAGTAGTCGGTGCTGCCACGGTGGAAGGTCTTGTCCGGGTCGGGTACGAAGAAGTGCTCGGTGCGGCCGCTGGAGGCGCGGGCCAGCTCCGGGCGGCCTTCGAGGATGGCGTCGAGTTCCTTGCGGTAGTGGGCGGTGATGTTCTTCACATAGGCCACATCCTTGTAGCGGCCTTCGATCTTGAACGAGCGCACGCCGGCATCGACCAGGTCAGCCAGGTTGGCGGTCTGGTTGTTGTCTTTCATCGACAGCAGGTGCTTCTCGAACGCGACCACGCGGCCCTGGTCATCCTTCAGGGTGTAGGGCAGGCGGCAGGCTTGCGAGCAGTCGCCACGGTTGGCGCTGCGGCCGGTCTGCGCATGGGAGATGTTGCACTGGCCGGAGAAGGCCACGCACAGCGCACCGTGGATGAAAAACTCGATGGCGGCGTCGGTTTCGGCGGCGATGGCGCGGATCTGCTGCAGGTTCAGCTCGCGCGCCAGCACCAGCTGGGAGAAGCCGGCCTGGTCGAGGAACCTGGCCCGTTCCAGGGTGCGGATGTCGGTCTGGGTGCTGGCGTGCAGCTCGATCGGCGGAATGTCCAGCTCCATCACCCCCAGGTCCTGCACGATCAGCGCGTCGACACCGGCGTCGTACAGCTGGTGGATCAGCTTGCGCGCGGGCTCCAGCTCGTTGTCGTGGAGGATGGTGTTGATGGTGGTGAACACGCGTGCATGGTAGCGATGGGCGAACTCGACCAGTTCGGCGATATCGCTGACTTCGTTGCAGGCGTTATGGCGCGCGCCGAAGCTCGGGCCACCGATGTAGATGGCGTCTGCGCCGTGCAGGATCGCTTCGCGGGCGATGGCCACGTCACGGGCAGGGCTGAGCAGTTCCAGGTGATTCTTTGGAAGGGACATGTCGTTATAGGTTCGGGCTGTCACGGTTTAGGCGGGCATTGTAGCGGCGAAACGGGCTGGCGGCATCATCGGGGTGCCGAGAGGTGTACTGCCTGCACCGGCCCTATCGCCGGCAAGCCAGCTCCCACAGGTACTGCACAGGCCTGAGGGCAGCGCGGTCGAGGTGGGAGCTGGCTTGCCGGCGATAGGGCCCTCGAAGGTGAATCAGCGCTTGGCAGCCATTGCGGTCACTTCCACGCGCATGCCTTCGAACGCCAGTGCAGCCACGCCCACGGCGGCGCGTACCGGCCAGGGCTTGCTGAAGAAGCGCTGGTACACCTCGTTGAATGCCGCGCGGTCGGCCATGTCGGTGAGGTAGATGGTCAGGTGCAGCACGCGGTCCATGCCGCTGCCGGCCTTCTCCAGCGCCACTTTCAGCGCCTGCAGGGTGCACTCGCTCTGCTCGACGATGCCGCCCAGTTCCAGGCTGCCATCGGCGTGGGTCGGGATCTGCGTGGTGACCAGCACGCCGTTGTATTCGGCAACGTCGGAGGAAATCGACTCGGCGTCCGGGTCCGGGGTGTAGATGATGTCTGCTTGTGCCATGGTGTGTCTTGCCTTGCTACGGAAGGAAAGCGGCAAGCCTACGCGAGCGCGCCGGCACGGTCGAGGGCACCCCGGTGTTTGAAATGCGCGGCGTTCGCCGTCAGAATCGCGGCCGATTGCAAAGCAGGGGTTTACGTTGAACGAACAGACATTGTCCAGGCGCCTGGAGCGCGTGGCTGCACAAGTACCGCAAGGCGCGCGCCTGGCCGACATCGGCTCGGACCATGGCTACCTGCCGGTGGCCTTGATGCTGCGCGGCGTGCTGGACGCGGCGGTAGCGGGCGAAGTGGCGCAGACGCCGTTTGCCTCGGCCCAGCGCAACGTGCGCAGGAACGGCCTGGAAGGGCGGGTCAGCGTGCGCCTGGCCAATGGCCTGGCAGCGGTCGAGGCGGAAGACCGCATCACGGTGATCAGTATCTGCGGCATGGGTGGCGACACCATGTGCGAAATCCTCGAGGCCGGCAAACAGCGCCTGGCTGGCGTCACCCGCCTGGTGCTGCAGCCCAATGGCGCCGAGCGCGAACTGCGCCAATGGCTGGTGGGCAATGGTTACCGGATCGTCAGGGAAGAGCTGCTGCGGGAAAACCGCTTCGACTACGAGATCATCGTCGCCGAGCCGGGCGGGGCGACGTACACCGCTGAACAGCTGTACTTCGGCCCGGTGCTGGTGCAGGAGAAAAGCGAAGCGTTCCTGGTCAAGTGGCGGCGCATGCTGCGGCAGAAGCAGCAGACCCTGGCCAACTTCGAGCGGGCCCGCGGTGCGGTGCCTCAGGCGAAAATCGACGACTTCAGGCAACAGGTCGGCTGGATCACCGAGGTGCTGGCCTGACTCACTGCTGCGAGCAGTTGCCCATTTCCCGGTAGTCGATTTCGCGCTTCTGGCCCTGGTGGTCGACATACACCATGTGCGCGGTGCCAACCTGGCAGTCGGCGGCGTTGCTGGCCGGGGTGATGGAGATGACCTTGGCCACGTCCAGCGGCATGCCGTATTCGTAATTGCTGCTGCTGACCGGCTGGTTGCTGCCGGTGTCGGCAAGGGCACCGAACGAGGCGAGAGTAGCGGCAACGGCAAGGACAGCGATCGAACGTTTCATGGCAGGCTCCTTTTTTTCAATGTATGGCCAATGATCCATTCATTGGTCATCCACAATAAATGGGCTAACCCGTGATAGATTCCTGCCTGTAACGCAAGAATAAGACCGAACAAGGAGCACACCTTCATGGACATGCTGCATGCCATGCGTACCTTCGCCCGTGTGGTGGAATGTGGCAGCTTCGCTGCGGCCGCCAATGCCCTGGACATTTCTGCGGCGCAGGTTTCGCGCATCGTTGCCGAGCTGGAAAACCAGCTGCAGACCCGCCTGCTGCACCGCACCACGCGGCGTTTGCGCATGAGCGAGGCGGGCGAGCGGTTTCTCGAGCGCTCGCGGCAGATCATGTTGCTGACCGAAGAGGCGGTGGGCGAAGCCCGTGGCGCGCACCTCACGCCCCGCGGCCACCTGCGTTTGCATTGCCCGCACGGCCTGGGCCTGTTGCTGATGCCGCTGGTGGCCGGCTACAACGCATTGTGCCCGGAGGTGGTGATCGAGCTGACCCTGTCCCAGCGCAACCCTGACCCGCTGGCCGAAGGGCATGACGTGGTGATTACCGTGGACGGGGCGTTGCCGGATTCGCAGCTGATCGCCGTGCCGCTGGGCAACATTTTCAGCATCCCCTGCGCGGCGCCGAGCTACCTGGTGGCCCACGGCGTGCCAGAGCGCCCGGAAGACCTGCACCAGCACCGTTGCCTGCGCATGGCTTATCCGATGTACGAAGGTGACTGGGTGTTCCCGCAAGGGGTTGACCAGTGCGTGATCGCACCGAGCGACAGTTTTTCCACCAACGTCGCCGACGCCATGCTGGTGGCCAGCGAGCTGGGCATGGGCATTGGCCTGCTGCCGTTCTACACCGCCAGCCAGGCGATCGAGCAGGGGCGGTTGTGCCGGTTGCTGGCGCCGTATCGCCTGCGCGAGAGCGCGCTGTATGCGATCTACCCGTCACGGCATTACCTGGATGCCAAGGTGCGCACCTGGATCGACTACCTAAAGGAGCAGTTGCCGGCGCTGTTCGAGGGGCATGCCAGGGTGGTGGATGATTCGCGCTATTGGCGATAGCCGAGTGCGGGGCGGTTAACGCTGGCCCTTGCAGGAGCGGCCTTGTGTCGCGAAAGGGCCGCAAAGCGGCCCCAGGATGTCAGCTTCGATGCACAAATTGCTGGGGCCGCCATGCGGCCCTATCGCGACACAAGGCCGCTCCTACAGGGATCGCGCAAGGTTTTAAAGCGGGTAGTGCTTCAACTCCCGCGCAATCAGCATCCGCTGGATCTCGCTAGACCCTTCATAGATCTGCGTGATCCGCGCATCGCGGTAGTAGCGCTCCACCGGGTAATCCTCCAGGTAGCCATACCCGCCATGCACCTGGATCGCCATCGAGCACACCCGCTCGGCCATTTCCGAAGCGAACAGCTTGGCCTGCGAGGCCTCCGACAGGCACGGCTTGCCGGCGCTGCGCAGGCGCGCGGCATGCAGGATCAGCAAGCGCGCGGCATTCACCTGCACCTGCATGTCGGCCAGCAGGTTGGCGATGCTCTGGTGTTCGTTGATCGGCTTGCCGAACTGCACCCGATCACGCGAGTAGACCAGCGCCGCCTCGAACGCGGCGCGGGCAATGCCCAGTGCCTGGGCAGCAATGCCGATACGGCCGCCCTCGAGGTTGGACAGGGCGATGGCCAGGCCCTTGCCACGCTCACCGAGGATGTTGGCGGCAGGGATGCGGCAGTTGTCGAAGGTGACCGCGCAGGTGTCGGAGGCGCGGATGCCCATCTTGTGCTCGCTGCGATCGACCTTGAAGCCCGGGTTGTCGGTTGGCACCAGGAACGCCGACAGGCCCTTTTTGCCCAGCTCCGGGTCGGTCACCGCGAAGACAATGGCCAACCCGGCGCGGCGGGCGTTGCTGACGAACTGCTTGGCGCCGTTGATCACCCACTGGCCATCCACCAGCTCGGCGCGGGTACGCAGGTTGTGCGCTTCGGAACCGGCCTGTGGCTCGGTCAGGCAGAAGCAGCCGATCACCTCGCCGGTGGCCAGGCGTGGCAGCCACTGCTGTTGCTGTTCGGCCGTGCCGTAGGCCAGCAGCGGGCCGCAGCCCACCGAGTTGTGGATGCTCATCATCGCTCCGGTGGCACCGCAACCGGCGGCGATCTCTTCCACCGCCAGGGCGTAGGCGACGTAGTCGGTGTAGCTGCCGCCAAAGTCTTCCGGCACCACCATGCCCAGCAGGCCCAGTTCGCCCATCTTGCGCACCACACCATCGTCGATCCAGCCGGCCTTTTCCCAGGCCTGGGCATGCGGGGCGATCTCGCCACGGGCAAAGTCCCGGGCCATGTCGCGGATCATGATCTGTTCTTCGCTCAGTTCCAGGTCTTGCATCTGTGTACTCCCGGGCTCACAGGCCTTCGAAGAATTGGTCGACCCGCTGGCGTTGCAGTGCGGCCAGGGTCGGCGGGTTCCAGCGTGGCTGCTTGTCCTTGTCGATGATCAGCGCGCGCACGCCTTCGATGATGTCGCCGTGCTGGAACCACTGTCGGTCCAGGTGCAGCTCCATGGCAAAGCAGTCGTCAAGGCTCAGGTGGCGACCCCGGCGCAGCATCTCCAGAGTAACCGCCATGGCCAGCGGCGAGCGGCTTTCCAGCTGGTCGGCGGTGGCCACGGCCCAGGCGTGGCTGTCGCCAATGCTCACCGCACGCAGTTGCTCGACGATGGCAGGCACGTCGGGCAGGGCGAAGAAGTGGTCGATGACCGGGCGCAGTTTTTCCAGCGGCGCATCGTCGAGCACCTGGGTGCCGAGCCTGGCCAGCAGGTTCTGCAGGTCCTTGAGTGGCTGGTCGCCGAAATGCAGCTGGTCCAGGCCCTTGTCGAGGGCTGCCAGCTGGTCGCTGGCCAGGTACCAGTCGGCCAGGCCGCAGTACAGTGCATCGGCTGCCTGGATCTGGCTGCCACTGACGCCCAGGTAGGTGCCCAGCTCGCCAGGGATGCGCGACAGGAAGTAGCTGCCACCTACATCCGGGAAGTAGCCGATTGCCACTTCGGGCATGCCCAAGCGGCTGCGCTCGGTGACCACGCGCAGGTCGCAGCCCTGGGCCAGGCCCATGCCGCCACCGAGGGTGAAGCCGTCCATCAGCACCAGCACCGGCTTGCGGTAGCGGTGGATGGCCAGGTCAAGGGCGTATTCCTCGACAAAGAAGCTCTCATGAAGCGTTTCGCCGGCCTTGAAGCTGTCGTGCAGCGAGCGGATATCGCCACCGGCGCAGAAACCCTTGGGCCCCTCGCCACGCAGTACCACGGCCTGCACGTGCGGGTCTTCGGCCCACAGGTCGAGGTGCTGGCGCAGGCTGCGGACCATGTCCAGGGTCAGGGCATTGAGGCCGGCGGGGCGGTTCAGGGTCAGATGGCCGATCTGGTTGCGGACCTCGGCCAGCACATGGTCGGTTGCCGAGGTATGAGCGTGCGCAGTCATTGCGTTCTCCCTGCTTTGTTACTGATTTTCCAAGTGAAGTCTGGAGTTCGCTGGAGGATCGCAGGATCCTGTCATGCGAATTTGCCTTGCACAATCGACAAATCTGCAGGGGGATTCTGCATTTTTGTCTTGTGTGGCGATAACGCCACTCTACCAAGGTTTCAGGTTGGCCGGCTGGCCCTATCGCCGGCAAGCCAGCTCCCACAGATACCGCACAACTTTCAAGGCCTGCGCTGTACCTGTGGGAGCAGGCTTGCCTGCGATAGGGCCATGAGCGACAGCGCATAGGCTAAATCGTTACCCTGACCGTAACGATCAGTGCCTGAGCTTGATTGATGCGCAACCACCCCAGCCCTAAGGTTACCCCCACGACAGCGAACCCGTGGAGTCACCATGACAACAACCAAGAATCCACCGCCGCAATGGTCGCGGCGGCGCGCCGAAAAGCAGCGCCGCCTTGACCGGGTCCGCCACCTCGCCGACGGCGTGGTGCTGCCCACCGAGCGTATCGTCGAAGCCCTGGAACTGCTTCTGGCTCCCGGCGACCGGGTAGTGCTCGAAGGCAACAACCAGAAGCAGGCCGACTTCCTCTCGCGTGCGCTGGCCAAGGTCGACCCTGGGCGCCTGCACGACCTGCACATGATCATGCCCAGCGTCAGCCGCGCCGAGCACCTGGACCTGTTCGAACGTGGCATCGCCCGCAAGCTCGACTTCTCCTTCGCCGGCCCGCAGAGCCTGCGCATTGGCCAGCTGCTGGAAGACGGCCTGCTCGAAGTCGGTGCCATCCACACCTATATCGAGCTGTACTCGCGGCTGCTGGTCGACCTGATACCCAACGTCACCCTGGTGGCTGGTTTCATGGCCGATCGCGATGGCAACCTGTTCACCGGCCCCAGCACCGAAGACACCCCGGCACTGGTGGAGCCGGCCGCGTTCAGCGACGGCATCGTCATTGCCCAGGTCAACCAGCTGGTGGACCGCGTGGATGACCTGCCACGGGTCGATATCCCGGCATCCTGGGTCGATTTCGTGGTGGTTGCCGACCAGCCTTTCTATATAGAGCCGCTGTTCACCCGCGACCCGCGCCATATCAAGCCGGTGCACGTGCTGATGGCGATGATGGCCATTCGCGGCATCTACGAAAGACACCAGGTGCAGTCGCTGAACCATGGCATTGGCTTCAACACCGCCGCCATCGAACTGATCCTGCCCACCTATGGCGAGTCCCTGGGCCTGAAGGGCAAGATCTGCCGCAACTGGACACTCAACCCGCACCCGACGCTGATCCCGGCCATCGAGACCGGCTGGGTGGAAAGCGTGCATTGCTTCGGCACCGAGCTGGGCATGGAGGACTACATCGCCCAGCGCCCGGACGTGTTCTTCACCGGCCGTGATGGTTCGCTGCGTTCCAACCGCATGATGTGCCAGCTGGCCGGGCAGTACGCCGTCGACCTGTTCATTGGCGCCACCCTGCAGGTGGATGGCGATGGCCATTCCTCGACCGTGACCCGCGGCCGCCTGGCCGGCTTCGGCGGTGCCCCGAACATGGGCCACGACCCCCGTGGCCGGCGCCATGCGACCCCGGCCTGGCTCGACATGACCGTGCCGGAAACCATGCTCGAACGCGGTCGCAAACTGGTGGTGCAGATGGTCGAGACCTACCAGGAGGGCGGCAAGCCAACCTTCGTGGAAACCCTCGATGCCGTGGAAGTGGCCAGGAAAGCCGGCATGCCGCTGGCACCGGTGATGATCTATGGCGACGACGTCACCCACCTGCTGACCGAGGAGGGCATTGCCTACCTGTACAAGGCCCGCAGCCTGGAAGAGCGCCAGCAGATGATCGCCGCCGTGGCCGGGGTTACCGCCATCGGCCTGCGGCACGACCCCAAGGACACTCAGCGCCTGCGCCAGCAAGGCCTGGTCGCCTTGCCCGAAGACCTCGGCATCCGCCGCACCGACGCCAGCCGGGAACTGCTGGCTGCGCGCAGCATCGCCGACCTGGTCGAATGGTCCGGCGGCCTCTACAACCCACCTGCACGGTTCAGGAGCTGGTGATGAAAGCACTCGACTTGCAACCGCGTGGGCTTCTTCGCGAGCATGCTCGCTCCCACAGGGAAAGAGATGCACTTGAAGATTGCGCGGTCCCTGTGGGAGCGGGCGTGCCCGCGAAGAGGCCGGCACAGGCAACCAAATTACCCCTGGCCGACCACCTGGCCGACCTGGCCGTGGAAGCCCTGATCGACGAAGCAGACCTGTCCCCCAAACCCGGCCTGGTCGACCGCCGTGGCAACGGCGCCCACCACGACATGACCCTGGCCCTGATGCATGCCTCGGCCCTGGCTCTGTGGCCATGCCTGCGCAACATGGCCGAAGCCGCCCAGGCCATCGGCACCCTCGGCCAGCCCCTGCGCGCCACCCTGGGCCAGCTCGGCCGCGAAGGCGAGGCGGCGATGCTGGCCGCCACCGGCGGGGTCAACACCCATCGCGGCGCAATCTGGGCCCTCGGCCTGCTGGTAGCATCCAAGGCCCTCGACACCCAGGCCGATACCAACACCCTGGCCGCCCGTGCCGGTCGCATCGCACTGTTCGACGATCCCGCCATGACCACCCAAGACAGCCATGGCCTGCAGGTACGCCGCCGCTATGGCACTGGCGGCGCCCGCGAACAGGCGCAACAGGGTTTCCCGGCGGTTATCGGTCACGGCCTGCCACAACTGCAGCGCAGCCGCACCGCCGGTGCCAGCGAACCGCACGCCCGGCTGGACGCGCTGCTGGCGATCATGGCCGTGCTCAACGATACCTGCGTGCTCTGGCGCAGCGGCCCGACCGGGTTGGCTGCCGTCCAGCACGGCGCCCGTACCGTGCTGAGCGAAGGCGGCAGCGCCACGCTGGCCGGGCGCCGACAGCTGCGCCGGCTGGACCAGCACCTGCTGCACCTGAATGCCTCACCGGGCGGCGCCGCCGATCTGCTGGCCGCCTGCCTGTTCCTCGACAAAGCCGGGAGCCTGTGACATGGAAACCCTGACCTTTCAATTCCCCGCCGCCGCCCCTGGGCGTGGCCGCACGCTGGTGGGCTGCGTCAGCTCCGGCGACCTTGAAGTGCTGATCGAACCCGGCACCGCCGGCAGCCTGCAAATCCAGGTGGTGACCTCGGTCAACGGCAGCGCTGCCCGCTGGGCGCAGCTGTTCCAGCGCCTGTTCGAGGGCCGCACCTGGCCGGCCGTGAACATCGACATCCATGATTTCGGCGCCACCCCAGGCGTGGTGCGCCTGCGCCTGGAGCAAGGCTTCGAGGAGATCGCCCATGACTGATATCGCACGCCTGCTGCACAGCCGCAGCTTTGTCGAACTGGGCGCCCGCCAGCGCGCCCGCGCCGTGCTCGACCCGGGCAGCTTCCGTGAACTGCTGGGCCCGTTCGACCGGCTGATGTCACCCTGGCTGCCGCGCCAGGGCATCGTGCCCCAGGCCGATGATGGCGTGGTCATTGCCAAGGGCCTGCTGAACGGGCGCAACGCTGTGGTTGCCGCCATCGAAGGCGGCTTCCAGGGCGGCAGCATGGGCGAGGTGGGGGGGGCCAAGATCGCCGGTGCGCTGGAGCTGGCCATCGAAGACAACCGCAACGGCATCCCCACCTGCGCCGTGCTGCTGCTGGAAACCGGCGGTGTACGCCTGCAGGAAGCCAACCTGGGCCTGGCGGCGATTGCCGAAATACAGGCGGCGATTGTCGAGCTGCGCGCCTGGCAGCCGGTGGTCGGTCTGGTCGCAGGTTCGGTCGGCTGTTTCGGCGGCATGTCCATCGCCGCCGGCCTGTGCAGCCACTTGCTGGTCACCCGCGAAGCCCGCCTGGGCCTCAACGGCCCGCAGGTGATCGAGCAGGAAGCGGGCATCGGTGAATACGACGCCAAGGACCGCCCCTTCATCTGGAGCTTGACCGGCGGCGAGCAGCGCCACGCCAGCGGCCTGGTCGATGCCTATGTGGCCGATGACATCGAGGTTTTGCGCGAACGCTTGCTGCAATTGCTCGACGAGCCTTCAAGGGATCGCGCCGGTCAACACGCCTGGTTCCTCGAACGCCTGGCCCGGCTGGGCGATGGCTGCCCGCAACTGGATGCCGCTGCCGTGCGTGACCTTTACCAAGGAGAAACCAAATGAACCGTGCCTTGAACTGGCTGCCGGGCCTGGCCGGCGGGCAAGCCTTGCCCGGCTACCCCGCGTCGTTGCGGGTAATCGATGGCGAACTGGACAACCGCCTGGCGCGTTTCATCGCCGTGGTGCCGGACGCCGACAACCCGTTCCCCCGGGCGCGCTCGGGCGAAGTCGGCCTGCTGGAAGGCTGGGGCCTGGCCAAGGCCGTGAGCGAAGCGGTCGAGGCTGACCGCCACGGCCAGAAGCGCGCCATCGTCGCGGTGATCGATGTGCCTAGCCAGGCCTATGGCCGCCGTGAGGAGGCGTTGGGTATTCACCAGGCTTTGGCCGCTGCGGTGCAGGCCTATGCCCAGGCGCGGCTGGCCGGGCACCCGGTGATCGGCCTGCTGGTCGGCAAGGCCATGTCTGGTGCCTTCCTGGCCCACGGTTACCAGGCCCAGCGCCTGATCGCCCTGGACGATGCCGGGGTCATGGTGCACGCCATGGGCAAGGCGGCGGCGGCGCGCATCACCCTGCGCAGCGTCGAACAACTGGAAGCCCTGGCCGCCGAGGTGCCGCCAATGGCCTACGACCTGGCCAGCTACGCCTCGCTGGGCCTGCTGTGGCGCCGGCTGACGGTGGACAACGCCGAGACGCCGAGCAGTGCCGACATCGCCCAGGTACGGGCCTGCCTGGCAGATGCAGTGCGCGACATCGGCAGCTCGAGCGACCTGTCGTCGCGGCTGGCGGGCGAAAACCGCAGCGCCTCGCGCCAGGTGCGCGAACAGCTGCGCCGCCAGTGGCAGGGCGCTTGAGATGAACGCGCCAAGGCCGCACGACCTGCTCTGGGGCATGCCCGTATCGGGCCTGCCTGCTGATGCGCCGCGGTGGGCGCAGGATGTGCTGCTGAGCGGCCAGCCGGTGGTGGTGCGCCGTGCCACTTGTGCGGACGGCTGGGTGGCGGTGGGGCTGCGTGGCCAGGGCAGGGCGCAGCGGTCGGGTGTACTGATGCGGCTGGGCGATATCCAGTGTCAGCAAGGCCCCGAAGCGCTGCGCTGGCAAGCTGAAAGCCCTTGGCCTGCATTGCAGGCCCTGGCTTCGGTCGCCCTGGTACTGGATGCCAGCGGCCTGGCCTGGGGGCCGACAGGTGGGGTGGGGTACCAGATCGCGACCGGTATGGAGGTGGTACACGCCGACAGCGACCTGGACTTGCTGCTGCGCACGCCACAACCGCTGGCCCGGGCGCAGGCGCGTGAGCTGCTGGATATCCTCGATTGCGCGCCTTGTCGTATCGACCTGCAGCTGGAAACCCCGGCCGGTGCTGTCGCCCTGCGTGAGTGGGCCGGCTTCGCCCGCCGCGTGCTGCTCAAGTCGGCCCATGGCCCACGCCTGGTCAGCGACCCATGGGCAGCGATGGAGCGTGCAGCATGAGCAGCCTGTTCGCCTTCCCCGGCCAGGGCGCCCAGCAGGTGGGCATGCTGCAGCGCCTGCCTGAGGGTGCCGGGCAATTGCTGGAAGAGGCCAGTGACACCCTCGGCCAGCAGGCCCTGGCGCTGGACAGCCAGCAGGCCCTGCAGACGACCCGTGCCGTGCAGCTGTGCCTGCTGCTGGCTGGCGTGGCCTGGGCGCGCTGGCTGATGCAGCGCAGCCCCGCGCCGGATTACGTGGCGGGCTTGTCGATTGGCGCCTATCCGGCGGCGGTCACGGCGGGCGCCCTGGGCTTTGCCGATGCCGTGCGCCTGGTTGCCCTGCGTGGCGAACTGATGCAGCGCGCCTATCCGCAAGGCTACGGCATGACCGCACTCAGCGGCCTGGACCTGGCCTGTGTCGAACGCTTGCTGAGCGATGCGGGCGGCGAGGTGTATGTCGCCAACCTCAACAGCGACAACCAGATCGTCATCGCCGGTAGCGATGGCGCGATGGCTGCGGTTGCCGCCAAGGCACGCCGCCTGGGCCAGGGCGTGGCCCGGCGCCTGGCGGTCAGCGTGCCGTCGCATTGCCCGTTGCTGGATGGCCCGGCGGCCGAACTGGCCAGTGCCTTCGCCACGGTCGAGCTGCAGCGACCGCGTATCACCTACCTCAGCGGCAGCAGTGCACGGCCGATATTCGACCCACAGCGTCTGCGCGACGACCTGGCCGGCAACATGGCGCGGGTGGTCGACTGGCGTGCTACGTTGCGCAACGCCTATGAGCGTGGTGTGCGCCTGCACCTGGAGCTGCCGCCCGGCAACGTGCTCGGCGGGCTGGCCCGGCCGGTGTTCGAACAGGGCAGGGTGGTTGCTGTTGAAGGCACCCGCTGGGACACCCTGGATGCGCTGCTGCGCCAGGAGGTGGCCAACGAACGATGACAGCGGCACCGCGGCGGATGGCGACCCCTGTGGGAGCGGCTTTAGCCGCGGAGAATCCAGCGCGGTGCATGGCACCGGCTGCGCCGGTGTTCGCGGCTAAAGCCGCTCCCACAGTGTTCAGTTCCATGGGGGCGAAAGCCGCACAAAAGTGTGTTTACGAAGAACAACAACAAGCAACTTCGACACTACCTGAGGACAACAACAATGATCATCTATGGTGTGGCACTGCTGGCGGTCTGCACGCTTGCCGGCGTCATCGTCGGCGACTTCCTGGGCGTGCTGCTGGGCGTCAAATCCAACGTGGGCGGGGTCGGCATCGCCATGATCCTGCTGATCTGTGCACGCCTGTACATGCACCGCAATGGCGGCATGAGCAAGGAATGCGAGTTCGGCGTGGGCTTCTGGGGGGCCATGTACATCCCGGTGGTGGTGGCCATGGCCGCGCAGCAGAACGTGGTCACCGCCCTGCACGGCGGGCCGGTGGCGCTGCTGGCGGCAGTGGGGGCGGTACTGGTGTGCGGTGCGACCATTGCCCTGATCAGCCGCAGCCACCGTGGCGAACCGCTGCCGGCGCTGGAGGCCGGCCCCGAAAACAATGTGCAGGCCGCCCCTGCAGGAGGGCGTTGATCATGTGGCCGATCATTGACAATGCCCTGGAACATAACGGTTTGATCACTGCCTTCGCGGTGGTGGGCGCGATCATGTGGTTGTCGGTGGTGCTGTCGAAGTACCTGACCTTCGGCCGCGTGCACGGCTCGGCCATCGCCATCGTCATCGGCCTGGTGCTGGCCTGGGTCGGTGGCACCATTACCGGTGGCCAGAAAGGCCTGGCCGACATGGCGCTGTTCTCCGGCATCGGCCTGATGGGCGGGGCCATGCTGCGCGACTTCGCCATTGTCGCCACGGCCTTCGAGGTGCAGGCCACCGAGGCGCGCAGGGCCGGGATGATCGGCGCGGTGGCGCTGCTGCTTGGCACGGTGCTGCCGTTCATTGTCGGCGCTGCGGTGGCCTACGCCTTCGGTTACCGTGATGCGGTGAGCATGACCACCATCGGTGCGGGTGCGGTGACCTATATCGTCGGGCCGGTGACCGGTGCGGCGCTGGGGGCCAGCTCGGACGTGATGGCGCTGTCGATTGCCACCGGGCTGATCAAGGCGATCCTGGTGATGGTGTTCACCCCGGTATCGGCGCGCCTGCTGGCGCTGGACAACCCACGTTCGGCGATGGTGTTCGGCGGGTTGGCGGGGACGGTGTCGGGGGTGACGGCCGGGCTGGCGGCGACCGACCGGCGCCTGGTGCCGTACGGGGCACTGACAGCCACCTTCCATACCGGGTTGGGTTGCCTGATGGGCCCGTCGATCCTGTACTTCTGCGTACGCGCCCTGGTCGGTTGACAACAATCTGCTGGACTGCGCAGACCCCTTGTAGGAGCGGCCTTGTGTCGCGATCGGGCCGCAACGCGGCCCCAGCGATATCCGCACCGCAGCCAAGATACTGGGGCCGCTGCGCGCCCCATCGCGACACAAGGCCGCTCCTACACCGACCGCATCGGTTTCAAGCCATGCGCTGTACCTGGGAGCAACTGTCTTGCTCAAATTCCAAAAGGTGGCGCGATTTGTGTGGGAGCGGCCTTGTGTCGCGAAAGGGCTGCAAAGCAGCCCCAGCAATTTCAACTGTTGCGCATCAACCCTGGGGCCGCGTTGCGGCCCTTTCGCGACACAAGGCCGCTCCCACAGGTACAGCGATAACCTCGAGAGCAATGCTGTACCTGTGGGAGCTGGCTTGCCGGCGATGAGGCCAGTCGACTCTACTTCAATGCCAGGTGATATCCCCGGCCTGCCGGTGGAACAGCAACTCTGTCAGGGCCTTGGTCATCTGAACATGATGCACCGCATTGACCAACATATTGATGCCGGGCTCGCCGGCGTTGGCGCAGATGAATTCGTCCAGCGTGTCTTCGATGCCAGACATCAGCTGAAGGGCGTGGATCAGAGCGTCAACCGAGGGCATGTCCTGGTTGATGGTGTAGAAGGGGCGGGACGTCAGTTTGACGGGTGGGGCGGGGACGAGCTTTTTCATTATGTAATTCCAGCTTCTAGAGGAATGGAACTACCACCTGAATCTTTCTCATGGATTGAAGGTGGCAGCCGTACGCGGGTGTGAGAAAGCCGAGAAGAAGCTAGCAAAGACCCGGCCAGGCGAAAGCCCGCCCACGTACGGCCACCATAGAGGTGCTGCTAGCTTATCTGTCGGGTTCTCATGCCCGGTCACCGAAGCGACCCGGAAACGTTATCCGTGAGGTGTTTCCCCGACAACAGCGATAGTTCGGCAGCGCGCGTAGGATAATTCCCAAGCGGGTCGTTTCTGAAGTATTTGATTTTATGTTCAGAAATGTCTTACAGGCCTGAAAATCTTGTGACGAACACCTGCAACCCACCCCCCGTTTCGGGGAAAACCGCTGGGGAATCCTCCCCAACCTGTTTCGTTTGCCGCTGCAACCAACTGAAAACAAAAGCAATCCGCTCCTGGCATACACCTTGCTCCAGCTCCACGCAGAGATCCTGTGTCCCGGAGGTGCAGCATGTCTATGCCACTCAAAGGCCCCATCCTGTCATCACTCGTTCTGGCCTTGCTCGGCTGGGAGTCGACCAGCGAAGCCGCCGTGCAGTGCCAGCGCACCCTGGTCGCCAACGTGGTGGCGCTGGACCAGCCACTGATGTTCAACCGCCTTGGCGCGCAAAACGCCAACGGCATGATGTTCGCCCTGCGCGAGGATGTGGTGGACGACAAGATGGTCCCCCTCAGCAGCGGTGGGGCGGCAGTACCGGGCAAGGTCACCCTGCGCCCGGACAAGCGCCCGCGGCCAATCGTGCTGCGGGTGGCCGCCGGTGAATGCCTTACCGTCAACCTGACCAACCTGCTCGACTACAAGGCCAACCCCAACAAGCACGGCATCGAGGCCGAAGAGGCTGAGGGCGAAGAGGAGGGGCCGGAGCTCGAAAACGAAGCCGCCGAAGGCTTCGTCGCCGACGAGCAGGTGGCCGAGCGCATGGTCGGCTTCCAGGTCAACGGCATGCAGGCGGTCAACAGCATCGCCGACATTTCTGCCTACACCGGGCGTAACGGCAACTTCTTCGTCAGCCCCGGCAGCACCCGCAGCTATACCTTGTACGCCGAACGCGAAGGCGCTTTCGCCGCTACCAGCAAAGCCGCCACCTTCGGCGGCGAGGGCACTGCGGGCAACGTTGCCAACGGCCTGTTCGGCCAAGTAGTGGTGGTGCCCAAACTCGGCCGCACCTACCGCAATACCCTCACCGAAGAAGAAATGCGCCTGGCCACCACCGGCCGTACCGCCACCGGCCAGCCGGTGATCGACTACGAAGCCCGCTACCCGCAAATGCAACCCTGGATCGCCGAAGGCAAGGCTGGCAAGCCGATCATTGCCATGGTCGACGGCAACCAGATCATCAACAGCGAAACCGATGCCATCGTCATGGGCCCCAACCCCGATGGCAGCTTCCCCAAATCCACCTACCCGCTGGAAAGCCTGGGCAAGCGCAACCCGGCGCTGCCCAACCGCCTGGAGGCGTTCCGTGACTTCGCCTCGCAGTTCGCCGACGAGGTCGCCGGCACCCAGGCCTTCCCTGGCTACTGGGCCGACCCGGTGATGGGCCACGTACTGGAACCCACCCGCGACTCGTTCATGATCAACTACGGTTCTGGTGGCATGGGCGCCGAAGTGGTGGCCAACCGCCTGGGCGTGGGGCCGATGCACGACTGCCTGTCGTGCGCCTATGAGGAGTTCTTCCTCAGTGCGCACACTGTCGGTGACGTCGGTACCTTGGTGGACGTGCCGGCCAACGTCGGCCTGGAGCACATCCGCCCTGGCGAGGTACCACCGGCCAGCGCTGTCGGGGTCAAGGCCAGCATGGCCCTGTTCCCGGCGGAACCGGCCAACGTGCACCACAGCTACATCGGTGACTTCACCAAGTTCCGCAACACCCACAACGGCCATGAGCAGCACATCTTCCACCTGCACGGCCACCAGTGGCTGTTCAACCCCAATGACGACAATTCCGACTACATCGATGCCCAGGGCATCGGCGCGGGGGTCGGCTACACCTACGAAATCGCCAACGGCGGTTCGGGCAACCGCAACCGAGTGGCAGGCGATGCCATCTACCATTGCCACTTCTACCCGCACTTCGCCCAGGGCATGTGGGCCATGTGGCGGGTGCACGACGTGTTCGAGGAAGGCACCCGCCTTGAGGTGAGCGGTCAGGGCGAGAACGGCTTCCACAACACCCCGTTCGCCCTGCGCAGCGGCAAGCCGGCGGTTGGCGCCCGGGCCCTGCCCGATGGCGAGATCGTTGCCGGCACGCCGATCCCGGCCATCGTGCCGCTGCCCGGCAAGGCCATGGCGCCGATGCCAGGCAAGGTGGTGGTGGTACCGAAGCTGTCCGAAGCGCTGGTTGCCGCCAGTGATGATGACGACGAGCCCGAGGAAGAAGAGGATGAAGAGCCAGCCAGCCAGGCGCCGGTCCGCAAGGCCATCGGCTCGCTGGCGCTGGTCGACCGCAGCGACGCCAACCGCAACGCCGACGGCACCTTGAAGAACCCTGGCTATCCGTTCTGGATCGGCGGCATGGAAAGCAGTGTGGGCAACCGCCCACCAACCCCGCCACTGGACATGCTCGACCCGGCCATGGCACGCCAGCTCAAGGAAAGCGGCAAGGCACTGTGGGCCAACCTCGACCCGAACCAGGTCGATGGCTGGGACGGCGGCCTGGGGCGCCACGCGCTGGACGGCGTATCCGCCGGCGGCGAGGCCGAAACCACCACCACCAAGCTCGATTTCACCAAGGTGGTACACAAGGCCAAGCCGATCTACCTGCCCGAAGAGGGCACCGATGTCGAGCAGGCGGCCATGCAGTTCCACGCCCTGGCCGAACACCCAAGCTTCGCCCTGATGCCCGGCAGCCAGCCGGTGGCCAAGGCGTTCCGCACCAACGGCGCCTTGCCGACTGCCGGCGCGCCGTTCTACGAGCCGTGCATGGATGACCGGGGCAAACGCCTGACCCAGTCTTCCGGGGTAGGCGAGTACTTCAGCGGCGAGAGCCTGTCGGGCCTGAACTTCCGTGGCGCCTCGGCCTTCACCGCCGACCGCCCACGCATCTACAAGGGCGCCAACATCCAGTTCGACGCGGTGTACAACAAGGTCGGCTACCACTTCCCGCAGGCCCGCATCATCGCCCTGTGGGAAGACGCCTGGCCGGTGATCACCAAGCAGCGCCCGCCAGAGCCGCTGGTGATGCGCATGAACACCTTCGACTGCACCATGTACCAGCACACCAACCTGATCCCGAACATCTATGAGATGGACGACTACCAGGTGCGCACCCCGACCGACGTGATCGGCCAGCACATTCACCTGCCCAAGTGGGACCTGACCGCCGCCGATGGCTCGGCCAACGGCTGGAACTACGAAGACGGCATCCTTTCGCCCGGCAGCGTGGTCGAGCGGGTGCAGGCCATTCGTGCCTACAACGGCTGCACCCAGGGCGATAGCCGCGACGGCACCGCCGCCTGCCCGCAAGCCCGGCAGCACCCGTACTTCGGCCGCTTCGGCCGGGCCGACTGGCTGGGCGCACGCACGGCCATGCAGCGCTGGTTCGCCGACCCACTGGTGAACGTGTACAACGTCGACCGTGGCCTGGGCACCATCTTCACCCACGACCACCTCGGCCCATCGACCCACCAGCAGCTTGGGCTGTATGCCACCGTATTGGCCGAGCCGGCCAACTCCACCTGGTACCACGCCGAAACCGGCGAGAAGCTGTACAACCCGGCCACGCGCCAGGACGGTGGCCCGACCTCGTGGCAGGCGGTGATCCAGACCGGTGACCACGATGGCGACGGCAAGAACGACAGCTACCGCGAGTTCTTCCTGGAATACAGCGACTTCCAGCACGCCTACGAGGCCGGTGTGTATGTCGGCGCCGGGCCGGACGGCATCCCCAATGCCCAGTCGTACCCGGCCACCGCCGACAGCTTCCGCTACGCCATCAACCCGCCGGTGCGCGGCAAGGCGTCGAACCTGCTGGAGGCCATCGTCGAGGAACGCGGCGGCATAAACCCCGGTTGCCCAAGCCGGCCCTGCCCGCAGGCGATCTCGGTGGATGATCCGGGCATGTTCGTCGTCAACTACCGCAACGAGCCCCTGGCCCTGCGTGTGTACGACCCGAACAAGGTCGGCCCGGACGGCAAGCGTGGCATGCAGGCCGACGGCCTGGCCGGCGACCTGAGCTACGCCTTGCAAACCCGTACCGACCGCGCCATCCCGGCACTGAACCTGGCACCCTCGGCGATCACCTCGGCGGTCGGCCCCACCGGCGGCACCACGCTGTTCCCGCCGCACATCAACGCGGCCGGCAGCGAACCCGGCGACCCGTTTACCCCGATGCTGCGCACCTACTCCGGTGACAATGTACGCCTGCGCATGCACGCAGGTGGCCATGAAGAGGAGCACAACATCACCTTGCATGGCGTGAAGTGGCTGCAGAACGGCACCGGCTACGGCAACAGCTCCAACTCGGGCTGGAAGGCATCGCAGATGATCGGTATTTCCGAACAACTGGGCTTCATGGCACCGGTGTCGATGATCTCCAGTTCGGCAGCCACCAACGGTGACTACCTGTATTCGCTGGATGCGGCCCTGGAGGGCTACTGGAACGGCATCTGGGGCATCATGCGCAACTACACCGCGCAGCGTGCCGACCTGTTCCCGCTGCCCAACAACCCGCAGCCGGTGGCCATGCGCAACACCGTGAACTTCGATGGCATCTGCCCGAAAACCACGGCCAACCCCAACGGCATCGGCAGCCGCCCCACGGTCAAGCGCAGCTACGAAATCGTCGCGGCACTGGCCAACGACATCCTCGAGAACCGCAACGGCGTCAGCATCAACGACCCGGCCGGTGTCGGCCAGCATGTCGGCGGCCCGCTCAAGGCCAACGGCGGCACCCTGGTGTTCAACAGCCGCAAGACCGCCATCCCGCTGGTCAGTGGGGTAGACCCCGAAGATGGGGAACCCTTCACCATCGGTGGCCACAGCGCGCCGCTGCACGACCCGACCGCGATCCTGTACGTGCGCAAGGCCGACCTGGACGCCACCACCGGCAAGCTCAAGGCGGGCGTGCCCGTGGAGCCGCTGGTGCTGCGCGCCAACGCCGGCGAGTGCATCAGCATCACCCTGGAAAACCGCCTGCCACTGGTGATGCCGGACCTGCCCAGCACTGCGGTGATGCACAACGTGGTCAAGCGTGACCGCTTCGACAGCGAGGGTGCCACCGCCTTTGCCAACAACCTGATGCGGCCGTCCAGCCACGTGGGCCTGCATGCCCAGCTGCTGGCCTACGACATCACCAAGTCCGACGGCGCCAACGTCGGCCTCAACCCAGTGCAGACCGTGGCCCCGCGTGCCGGCACCAGTGGCGCCTGGCCGACCCGTACCTACCAGTACTATGCCGGCCACCTGGAGCGTGAAGGCAAGCCGGTGTCGCAACTGGGCCGCACGGTGGACAACATCAACACCACGGCCATCGAGTTCGGCGGCCTCAACCTGACCCCGTCGGACTTCATCAAGCAGCCGCAGAAAGGCCTGGTGGGGGCCATGAGCATCCTGCCGCAGACCGCCACCTGGACCGAGGACAGCGCAACACGGGCCCAGGCCACGGTCAAGGTCACCGGCCAGCCGGACTACCGCGACTTCGTCACGGTCTGGCAGCGTGCGCTGAACATGCGCTGGGCCGACGGCCGCCCGGTGGAGGGCATCAATACCGAAGGCAACGGCGCCGCCGGCGACCCGCAGGACAACGGCAACATGGCGGTCAACTACAAGACCGAGCCCCTGTGGCTGCGCTTCGGCATGGCCCCCGACTCACCCTTCGGCCGCGCCGCCGGCCTGGGCTTTGGCGATGTGCCCAACGCCCACATGGCCTACGCCAACGCCCTGGTCGGTGGCGACCCGCAAACCCCGGTGCTGTACGCCAAGCCCGGCCAGCCAGTGCGCAACCATATCGTGATGCCCAGTGGCGGCAGCCGCGGCATGGTCTACCAGCTGGATGGCCACTTGTGGCCGCTGCACAACTACCAGGCCGAGAAGAACGACGTGGACGGCTACCCGCTGAGCCTGCCCGGCATCGGCTCGGTGCGCTTCGGCTACAACCCGATGGCCATGTACATCGGTGCCCAGGAAAGCGTGCTGCCGGCCGCGCACTTCAGCTTCATGCTGCCCAGTGCCGGCGGTGCCAACGCGGTGGCGGGCGACTACCTGTTCCGCGACTACGCCGCCTACGGCAACCTCTCGGGGCTGTGGGGGATCTTGCGGGTGACCAATGAAGCGCCGCCGGCAACGGCACCGGCGCAGTGACGGTAAATGGGGGCGCGAACATGAACAAGAAGACCCGCCTTGCATACATGGGGGTAGCACTGGGGGCTGTGCTGATCGGCCTGGGCGTGGCCTATGAAAGCCTCTGGTGCGATCCGCGCGAGTATTTGCAGGGCTCTGACGACCCGCAGGCCCCGCACCGGCTCAGCCGCGACGGCGTAACCGTGGAGTTCGAGGCCCGGCCGCTGGCGGGGGGCGAGCTGCAGGAGGGCAGCTTCGCCAACATCCGTTTCAAGGTCAGCGACCAGGCCAGTGGTCAGCCGCTGTCGGGCATGGCCCCGGGGGCGTGGATCGACCCGACGCAGTCGGCCCCGGAGGGCGACCGCGACCAGAGCTGCAAGGCCCGTGTCGCGCTGTTCCTCAAAAGCAGTATCGGCGCCCGGCCTTTGCTCGACCTGAACAGCTACTTCCTGTTGATGATGAACAAGGACGCCAGCCTGACGGTGATCGACCCGACCGTTTCGGTGGGCGGCGTGACCAGCACCATGGCCCGCATCGACCTGCCTGGGCGGCCCATGGACTGGGTGGCCACCGGTGACGACAAGCTGGTGTTCGTGTCCATCCCGGAGCGCGGCAAAGTCTCGGTGATCGACACCGAAACCTTCACCCGCGTGGCCGACCTGAACGCTGGCGACCAGCCCCTGCGCGTGGCCCTGCAGCCGGACCAGCACCGGTTGTGGGTAGGCAACAACAGCAGCGATCCGGCCAAGGGCGGGGTAACGGTGATCGATGTACCGGGGCGCAACACCCTGAAAACTTTCAACACCGGCGGCGGGCACCACGAAATCGCCTTCAGTGCCGACTCGCGCTACGCCTATGTCAGCAACCGCGACAGCGGCACCCTGAGTGTCATCGACATCCCGGAAATGCGCCTGGCCAAGACCATCAAGGTTGGCCCGCACCCGCTGTCGGTCAGTTATTCGGCGTTGTCCCAAGCGGTGTACGTGGTCGATGGCGAGGAGGGCAGCGTGCGCGTATTCGATGCCCGCAACCACCAGCTGCGCCACACGGTCCAGGCCGCCCAGGGCCTGGGGCCGATGCGCTTCAGCAGCGATGGCCGCTACGGCATCGTGCTCAACACCCTGGAGAACCAGGCCCTGGTGATCGACGCCAGTACCGACAAGCTGATCCACCAGATCCCGGTGGCGGCCGAGCCGTACCAGCTGACTTTCACCAAGGGCTATGCCTACGTGCGCGGCCTGGCTTCGCCGAAGGTGAGCATGATCAACCTGGCCAGCCTGGGCGAAGGGCGTTCGCCGATCATCCAGGGCTTCGAGGCCGGCCCGGCGGCGCCACGCCAGGCCGGTGACTTGCCGCTGGCCCAGGGGCTGTCGGTGTCGCGTGACGACAATTCGGTGTTCGTGGTCAACCCGGTGGACAACACCACCTACTTCTACGCCGAAGGCATGAACGCACCGATGTCCGGCTACAACAACCGTGGCCACCAGGCCCGCGCCGCCATCGTCGTCGACCGCAGCCTGCGCGAACTGGCGCCGGGCGTGTACGGCTCGACGGTTAAGATGCCCGCCGCCGGCAAGTTCGACGTGGCCTTCCTGCTCAACCAGCCGCAGATCATCCACTGCTTCAGCACCGATGTGGCCGCAGCGCCGAATGCCGGCAAGCGCAAGGGCGCCCACGCCGAGTTCATCGGCCTGGACCGGCCGTTGTCGCAGCACAGCGCCGTTACCGCGCGGGTGCGCATCGTCGGCGACGACGGCCAGCCGCGCCTGGGCCTGAGCGACCTGAGCCTGCGCTACTTCCTGGCGCCTTCGTCCATGCCGCAAAACCTGCAACTGGAGGAGGTGGGCGAGGGCATCTATCAGGCAGCCCTGACCCTGCCCGAAGCTGGTGCCTGGTACCTGCACGTGCAGTCGCCGTCGCTGGGGCGCAGGTTCGCCGAGGAAAACTACACCAGCCTGCGCGTCCTGCCGGCCGCAACGTCCACCGTTTCCGAGAATGACGTGAGGAACCTGCGATGAACGCCAAGCATGCTTGCAAACTGTTGGCCCTGAGCCTGGCTTTTGCCGGCAACCTGGCCCTGGCCCATGGTGGCCACGATCACAACGGCCACGCCGAACAGCCGCCGGCGGCGCGCCAGGAAAAGGCCAGCGTGCGCTTTGCCGATGTCTCGCTGCTGAACCAGGACGGCATGCCGGTACGCCTGGAAAAAGACCTGGTGGGCGACCACCTGGTGGTCATGGGCTTCATCTACACCAGCTGCACCACGGTGTGCCCGGTGGTGTCGTCGATCATGGGCAAGGTCCAGCAGCAACTGGGTGGCCGGGTAGGGCAAGACATTCATCTGGTGTCGATCAGCGTCGACCCGCAACGTGACGACGCCAGGCGCCTGCAGGACTACGCCAAGGCCTTCCAGAAGGGGCCGGGCTGGAGCTGGTTGACCGGCACGCCGTACGCCATCAGCGAAACCCTCAAGGGCCTGGGCAGCTTCAGCGCCGATCTCAGCCAGCACCCGCCGCTGATCTTGGTGGGTGACGGGCGCACCGGGCACTGGACGCGCTACTACGGGTTCACCGACCCGGCAGTGCTGATCGACGAAATCAACCGCCTCGGCGCCCGCCGGGTGCATGCCAAGAGCACGGCCATTGCCGACCATCACGAGGTGCAACCATGAGCCAGGTAAGCAACCGCCGCGTTGGCATGCGCGGTTTTGACTGGCTGGTGCTGGGTGGCTGCCTGTGGATCCTCGCCTCGGTGGCGTTCGCCCATGACGGCCATGCCCCGCAGGCGCCAGAACCGCAACCGGCCCCGCAGGCGATGACCAGTGGCGGCGGCACCCGCGATGCCCAGACCTGGTTCACCGACACTGTGCTCAAGGACCAGAACGGCCGCGAGCTGCGCTTCTACAGTGATGTGCTCAAGGACAAGGTGGTGATGCTCAACGTGATCTTCACCCACTGCACCGACGCCTGCCCGCTGATTACCCGCAAATTGCGTGAAGTGCGCGAGACCATGGGGCCGCAGGTGGCCAGCCAGGTGACCTTCGTGTCGATCAGCAGCGACCCGCTCAACGACACCCCCGAGGTGCTCAAGGCGTTTGCCGAGAAGCAGGGCGTGGATGGGCCCAACTGGTTGTTCCTGACGGGTGACAAGGCCAATGTCGACCTGGTGCTCGGCCGCATCGGCCAGTTCCTGCCCAGCCCCGAGCAGCATTCGACACAGCTGATTGCCGGCGACGTGGCCGGCAAGCGCTGGAGCAAGATCCGCCCGGATGCACCGCCTGCGGCGATTGCCCAGCGCATGCAGTTGCTGGCACTGCCTTTGGCAGGGCGGTGAGCATCATGCGATCTCTGCGGCATTGGCCTCTGTGGCATCTGCCACTCTGGGAACTCACTTTGTGGATGCGGTCTTTGTGGGAGCGGCCTTGCGTCGCGAAAGGAGCGCGCAGCGCTCCCCGTTATCTGGGTTGGTGCAACTATCGCTGGGGCTGCTGCGCAGCCCTTTCGCGACGCAAGGCCGCTCCCACAAAGGCCGCTCCCACAGGGCTTGCGATCTGGTTGGCGTTCGTGCTCGGCATGGCACACTTTTCTTCTGCCTTTGCCCTGGACCTGACCGAACATGAACAAGCCGGCAAACACCTCTACCGCGAAGGCGTCTCCAGCAGCGACGCACAGCTGCAAGCCCGTGTCGGCGCCAGTGACATGACGGTCCCCGCCAGCGTGCTGCCCTGTGCCAGCTGCCACGGCAACGATGGCCGCGGCCGCGCCGAAGGGGGGGTACGCCCGCCCAGCCTCGACTGGCAGCGCCTGGCGCAAGGCCAGGGCGAACGCGAGGTCAACGGCCGCCGCTATCCGGCCTACACCGACAGCAGCCTGGCCCGGGCCATCCAGCAAGGCGTCGACCCGGCCGGCAATCGCCTGGACCCGGCCATGCCACGCTTCGAGCTGACCCTGGCCGACCAGCGCAACCTCACGGCCTACCTCAAGCGCCTGGCCCAGGAGCGCGACCCCGGCGTGGAGGAGGGCGTGCTGCGCCTGGGCACCTTACTGCCGGCATCCGGCCCGCTGGCCGAGGCCGGGCAGGTGGTGCGTGCGGTGCTGGAAGACGGCCTGACGCAACTCAACCAGCAGGGTGGCATCCATGGGCGACGCCTGGAACTGGTGGTGCTCGACCCGGGCGCCGACCCGGCCAGCGCCGAACAGGCGCTGCAGCAGTTGCTGGAGCAGGAGCGGGTGTTCGCCCTGATCGCGCCATTGGTACCCATGCTCGACCAGCGCCTGGCAACCTTGCTGGCGCCACACAATGTACCGCTGATCGGCAGCACCCCACGCAGCGGCGGCAGCCCACAGATTTTCGACCCGTTGCCCGGCTTGCCCGCGCAATTGCTGAGCCTGGCCGGCCACGCCCGCGCAGCGCTGGGCCTGGCAGCGGGCGACCTGCGTGTGGTGTATGCCGGCAATGAACATGCGGCGTTGGCCGAACAGGTGCGCGAACGCCTGCAGCAGCAGGGCTGGGCAACACCTGCGGCCCAGGCCTTTGCTGGCCATGCCGTGGACGGGCAGGGCATTGTCTTCCTCGGCCGTGCCCAGGCCTTTGCCGAACTGGCTTCGGCGCTGCAGTCAGCCGGCCGCCAGCCATACCTGTTTGGCGCCTCCAGCCAGGTGACCGGCGCCGTGGCGCGCTTGCCCGAGTTCTGGTCGCAACGGGTGTTCCTGGCTTATCCCTACGTGCCCGAGGACTGGACCGAACAGGGCCTGGCGACCCTGGCCGGCCTGCAGCAGCGCCAGGGCCTCGACCCTCGCCAGGCGTCGTTGCAGGTCAACACCCTGTGCGCCCTGCGCCTGTTGAGCGAAGCGTTGAAGCAGACTGGCCGTGACACCAGCCGCGAGCAGCTGATTGCCGCGCTGGAAGGCCTGCATGATGTGTCCACCGGCCTGACCCCGGCCCTGGGCTTCGGCCCCGGTCGCCGCCAGGGCATGGCCGGTGCCCATGTGGTGGCGGTGGCCCTGCCCGGGCCGCGCTTTACCGCGGTCACCCCGTACCGGCCACTGCCGGACAGCCCTTGAGCGGAGGTTGCCATGCGTGTTCTGTTGTTGTGCCTGTTGCAGGTGCTGGCCAAGGCAAGCTGGGCCGATATGCCGGCGGCGCGGGTCAACGGTGTGGAGATCGAGACGATGCGCCTGGAGCGCTATTTCAGCGAATACCTGGACGCCCAGGGCCGCGCGGTGGCCAGCATCCGCAACCCGAACCTGTACCAGCGCCTGCGCGATCAGGCACTGGATGAACTGATCGACAAGGAGCTGTTGTGGCAGGAGGCCCAACGCCTCGGCATAGCCATCAGCGACGAGCAGGTGTCGGCGCATGTGGGCGACATCGAGGCCGCGCTTGGCAGCCCGGCAATTTTTGAGCGGCGGCTGGCGGAAGCGGGCTTCGATAGGGCACAGTACAATGAGTACACCCGGCGCGAGCTGGCCGCGCAGCAGGTGTACGCCCAGCTCAGCGCGGTCGCCGCGCCCAGCCCGGCCGAAGTGGAGGCATTTTATGATGCCAATCGGGAAACCCTGCAAGGAGTGCAGCAACAAAGTGACGAGCCTTCGGTCATACGCGAACAGGGCCTGGTTCTGGCCAGGGCCACGCTCATCGGGCAGCGGGAGGCGCAGGCGCGCCAGTCCGTGCGCCAACGTTTGCGTGCGTCCGCTACCGTGGAGATCGCCGACTGAGGCCTCTGATGGCGTTTCCCCAAAGCTGGGGAATAACGAAATGGCAGTGTGCCATCAGTTTCCCCGCATGTGGGGAACGGGGCCGGTGCGCCTGCCCGCCGCGTTGCCGATGCTGGAGGGTGCCCTCGGAAAATCAATGACTTACAGTGGTACAGCATGACTATTCACGCCTGGCACGAAGCCTGCTCAAGCCTGTACAGGGGCGCACTTCGCAGACCGGGTTACCGGGCAGTTCTTGGGAGTCGACCTTGGTGAACAGAGTATTGGTAGTCGATGACGAACAGACTCTTGCGCAGAACCTGCAAGCGTACCTGCAGGCGCAAGGCCTGGAAGTTCATGTTGCCCACGACGGTGCCAGTGGTATCGAGCAGGCTGCAAGCCTGGCACCGCAAGTGATCGTGCTGGATTACCGCTTGCCCGACATGGAGGGTTTTCAGGTTCTGGAGACCGTACGCAGGAACAGGCAGTGCCACTTCGTGCTGATTACCGCCCACCCCACCGTCGAAGTGCGTGAGCGGGCCGCCGAACTGGGTGTGAGCCATGTCCTGTTCAAGCCGTTCCCGTTGGCGGAACTGGCCCGTGCAGTCTTCGACCTGATGGGCATCGAGCGCCGGCGCAGGGCCACGGACAACCCGGCTGAAGGGTTCGTCGAACGACGCCAGAACAGGAACGAATCGTTCCCCCTGCAGTTGTACGATGGAAGCTGGGTATTGGCCGACCGCCGCCGCAACGGCGCCAAGCCCCCAGGGCCCGACGACGATCAACTGCTCACAGGGGAATAGCGGCGCCCGCACCCCTGGCCGAGCCAGCCTGCGACGCGCCCCTGAGCGGAGTCGCAGGCCATGCCAGAAGCATTCGATGCAACCCAGGACGCTCCACCGCCTGCACCGGCCTCTTCGCGGGTAAACCCGCTCCCACAGGGGCACTGCAATCCTGAAGATATCGAAAATCCTGTGGGAGCGGGTTTACCCGCGAAAGGGCCGGCACAGGTAAAAGCATATTCTGCCTACCCCCGCGACCTCTTGGCCCAGGCCCGCCTGCAAACCAGCGACGAACGCCTGCTCACCCGTCTGGAACAGCTGGCCGGCGACACCCCCGACACCTTCACCCAGCGCCTGGGCCTGACCCTGCATTACCCGGTGCTGGGCAGCCACCCGCTGCTGGCGAGCACCCCACGCTTCGACAAGGTCAGCCTGGCGATGTGCCTGAAGCGTGAATTCGTGCTGATCGAGCAGGGCGGCCAACTGCTGGGCGTGTTCGCCGACCCCTTCGACCACGCCCGTCTGGCCTGGATCGACGACGTGCTGCAAGGCGCACCGCTGTACCTGGCCCACGCCGCCGACCTGGCCACCTTCCTGGCCCGCCACGAAGAAAGCTTCCACGCCGTGGACGCCCTTGACCACGACGCCGAAACCAGCAGCGAAAGCGACCCGCTGCAGCGCCTGTCGCTGGCCAGCATCAGCGAAGACCAGAGCCGCGTGGTCAAGCTGGTCAACTCCACGCTGTACGACGCCCTCAAACTGCACGCCAGCGACATCCACCTGGGCATGACCGGCCAGGGCCTGACCATCAAGTACCGCATCGACGGTGTGCTAAACGGCGCCGGCAAGGCCAGCGGCAGCGCCTTCGCCGACCAGGTGATCTCGCGCATCAAGGTGATGGCCGAGCTGGACATCGGCGAAAAACGCGTGCCCCAGGACGGCCGTTTCAAGGTTGCCGTGGGCGACCGGCAAATCGACTTCCGGGTATCGATCATGCCCAGCATCTTCGGCGAAGACGCGGTGCTGCGGGTGCTCGACAAGCAGGACCTGTCCGACCGGGTCAGCGGCGTGCAGCTGCAGGCCCTGGGCTTTGCCGAGGAAACCCTGCGCGCCCTGCGCCGGTTGGCTGCCGAACCCTACGGCATGATCCTGGTCACCGGCCCCACCGGCAGCGGCAAGACCACCACCCTGTACGCCATGATCAGCGAGATCAACCACGGCGTGGACAAGATCATCACCATCGAGGACCCGGTCGAATACCAGCTGCCCGGCGTGCTGCAGATCCCGGTCAACGAGAAGAAGGGCCTGACGTTCGCCCGCGGCCTGCGCTCGATCCTGCGCCACGACCCGGACAAGATCCTGGTCGGTGAAATCCGCGATCCGGACACCGCGCAAATCGCCGTGCAGTCGGCGCTCACCGGCCACCTGGTGTTCACCACCATCCACGCCAACAACGTGTTCGATGTGATCGGCCGCTTCAGCCAGATGCAGGTCGACCCCTACAGCTTCGTCTCCGCGCTCAATGCGGTGCTGGCCCAGCGCCTGATCCGCCTGGCCTGCCCGCACTGCGCCACGCCGTGCGAAGTCGACGACGACACCCTGTACGGCGCGGGCCTGACCCGCGAGAACGTGGCCGGCTGGAAGTTCGTCCGCGCCCAGGGCTGCGGCCAGTGCCGCGGCAGTGGCTACCGCGGCCGCAGCGCCATCGCCGAGCTGCTGCACCTGGACGACGACCTGCGGCAGATGATCGTCGAGCGCCGCCCCCTGTCGCAAATCAAGAACCTCGCCTGCCAGCGCGGCCTGCGCTTGCTGCGGGCCTCGGCCCTGGACCTGGTCCGGGATGGCCGTACCACTCTCGAGGAGATCAACCGTGTCACATTCATCTGATCGTGGCGCTTACAGATACAGTGCCGTACTCGGCGCCGAAGGTGCAGGCCTGGGTAGCTGGCACACCAATCACCACCAATGGCTGGGCAGCCGCGACTTTACCTGTGATGCCGCCCAACCGGCCTGGGAGGCCGCCGTCGATGCCCTGGCCACGCTGCTGGCCGAGCATGCCGTGCGCGGTGCCCAGTTGCGGGTGCTGCTGTCGGCCCGCTACAGCCGCTTCTGCCTGGTGCCCTGGAGTGATGCCATCAGCCACCCGCGCGAACTGGACGCCTACGCCCGGGCCTGTTTCGAAAACCTCTACGGGCAGCCGCTGGACGACTGGCGCATCGTGCTGTCGCCCGAGCCGGCCGGTGCCGCACGCATCGCCACGGCGCTGCCCGAAGCCCTGCTGCAGCGGCTGCAGGCGCTGGGCCGGGAAAGTCACCTGAGCCTGCGCTCGGTGCAGCCGTACCTGATGGCCGCCTACAACCGCTGCTCGGCACAGCTGGAGCAGGGCGACTTCCTGTTCGTCCTGGCCGAACCGCGCCGCAGCGTGCTGCTGCTGGCCGCCGGCGGGGCCTGGCAGCAAGTGCTGGCGCAAGGCTGCGCCGACAGCGACCAGGCCCTGCAAGCATTGATCGAGCGCACCTGCGAGCTGTACGGCGAGCACCTGCCACGGGTCTACCTGCATGCCCCGGGCCGGGGCGAGGTGCCGCAACTGGCGGCGGTGCAGCTGTGCCAGCCGGCCAGCGACGCCGACCCGCTGTGCGCCATGTGGCGGGCGGTGGCCTGACATGCGCCGCCTCGACCTGGAATTCCAGCCCCGGCGCAGCAGCCCGTTGGCCTGGTCGCTGCTGGCCGTGGCGATTGCCATGGTCGCCGGCCTGGTGCTGCTGCAACAAAGCTTGCAGGCCGAGCAGGTCGAAGTGGAGGCCAGCGTGCACAGCCTGGAGCAGCAACTGGGCCGTCGCCCGGCCACTGTCGCACCGCTGGGCAGCGCCGCCAGCCGCGAACAGGCCGAGCGCCTGGCGCAGATGCAAAGCGTGTCGCAGCAGCTGCAACGGCCCTGGCAGCAGCTGTTCGCCATGCTCGAAGCGCAGCCGCAGGACGACGTGGCGCTGCTCAGCCTGGCCCCCGACGCGCGCAAAGGCCAGCTGCGCATCACCGCCGAGGCGCGCAACCTGGAAGCGATGCTGCAGTACCACCAGCGCCTGGAAGCCAGTGCCGAGCTCAGCGATGTGTCGCTGCTCAACCACGAGGTGCTGGCCGCGCAGCCCGAGCACCCGGTGCGCTTCACCCTCACCGCCACCTGGGAGACCGGCCATGCGCGCCCGTGAATCGCTGAACAGCCTGATCCTCCAGGAACGCCTGCGTCGCGTCGGCCCGGTCGGCCTGGCTGCGGTTGCGGTGGGCCTGCTGGCCGTTGGCGTGCTGTGCGGTGGGGTGGTGCCGCAATGGCAGAACCTGCGCGAACTGCGCGCCGCCGAAGCGGACGCCAGCGTGCAGGTCGAGCGGGTCAGGCGTGGCGAGCTGAAGATCGCCATCAAGCCCGAGCAGCAGGCCCTCGACAGCCTGCGCCAGCAACTGCCGGGGCAGCCCCGGGCCAGCGAGCTGATCGAGCGCCTGTACCACCTGGCCAGCGCCGAGCATATCAGCCTGGCGCGTGGCGAATATGCCCTGGGCATCGACCCCAGGACGCAACTGGCGCGCTACCAGATCGTGCTGCCGGTGCGCGGCAGCTACCCGCAGATTCGCGGTTTCCTCAGGGGCCTGCTCAAGCAGTTGCCGACCCTGGTGCTGGAGGACCTGGAGCTGCAACGCAAACGCATTGGCGACAGCGAGCTCAACGCCCGCCTGCGCATGACCCTTTACCTGTCGAGGTCGTGATGAACACACAACGTGCTGTCATCTGGGTTGGCTTCCTCGGCGTGAGCGCGGCGCTGGCCTGGGCCCCGGGTCATTGGTTCGGCGAGGAAGACAGTGTTGCCCCCTTCGCGGGCAAACCCACTACCACAAAATCGGCGGTATCCACGGTCCCTGTGGGAGCGGGTTTACCCGCGAAAGGGCCGGAACAAGCCTCAAGAGATCTCTTCCCAACCCAGCAATGGACCAAACCCCAGGCCCTGGCCACCGTCACCGAACAACCCGTGGTCACCGCACCCGCCGTAGCCGCAGCCCCGACTGCCCCGGCCCTGCCATTCCAGTTCATTGGCCGCATCGGCGACCGCGACGACCTGCAGATCTTCCTGCAGAGCGGCGAAAAACTCTACGTCGTGCGCCAGGGCGACGTGATCGAAGACACCTACCGCCTCGAACGGGTATCGGCCAGCGAGCTGCACCTGGTCTACCTGCCTTTGCATCAGTCGCAGACTTTGTCTGTAGGGAGCGCTCCATGAAGTCGTCAAAGCTGTGCAAACCGGCTCCGTTCCTGCTAGTGGCGCTGTGCGTGGCCATTGCCGGCTGCGGCTCCAACGCGGTACGCAAGGACAGCGACCAGCTGATGAAGGAGGGCCAGTACGAAGCCGGCATCGCCCGCCTGGAAGAAGCCCTGCGCGAGGACCCGCGTGACACCGAGCTGAACATCGCCCTGGCCCACAGCCGCCAGGCCGCGGTCGAAGCGCTGCTGACCCAGGCCGACGCCGACCGCATCCGCCACGACTTCGCCAGCGCCCGCATGGGCTATGGCCGGGTGCTGACCCTGGAGCCGAACAACCGCCGCGCCCAGGAAGGCATCCGCCAGCTGGAGCTGATCCGCACCCTCGACGAGCGCGTGGCGCTGGGCCAGGCGGCGCTGCGCCAGGGCGACCTGTTCGGTGCCGAGCGCTACATGCGCGAAGTGCTGCGCCTGGACCCGCAGAACCAGAAGGGCATTGCCCTGCGCAGCGACATCGAGAACGTCCAGGCGCGCACCGCGCAACCGTTCCCGCAGCTGCGCAGCAAACTGGAGCGGCCGGTGACCCTGGAGTTTCGCGATGCCAACCTCAAGACCATCTTCGAGGTGCTGTCCCAGGTTGCCGGCATCAACTTCATCTTCGACAAGGACATGCGCCCGGACATGAAGGCCACCATCTTCGTGCGAGAGTTGCGTATCGAGGACGCCGTGGCGCTGCTGCTGGAACAGAACCAGCTGCGGCAGAAGATCGTCAATGAAAACACCCTGATGATCTACCCCGACTCGCCGCAGAAGACCAAGGACTACCAGGAACTGGTCATGCGTACCTTCTACCTGACCAGCATCGACTCCAACACCGCGCTGAACATGGTCAAGACCATGCTCAAGACCCGCGACGTGTTCGTCGACGAACGCCTCAACACCCTGACCATGCGCGACACCCCCGATGCCGTGCGCATGGCCGAGAAGCTGCTGCAGTCGCAGGACCAGTCCAACCCCGAGGTGGTGCTGGAAGTGGAGGTGATGGAAGTGGCCACTTCGCGCATCCTCGACCTCGGCCTGCAATGGCCCAACACCTTCGGCGTGCTGAGCTCCGACGGCCAGCCGGTGAGCGTGCTCGACCAGCTCAAGGGCATCGACTCCAGCCGCATCAGCATCGCGCCGGCACCGCAGGCCAAGATCAACGCCCAGGACAAGGACATCAACACCCTGGCCAGCCCGGTGATCCGCGTCAGCAACCGTGAGCAGGCGCGCATCCACATCGGCCAGCGGGTACCGATCATCAGCGCCACCTCGGTGCCGTCCACCCAGGGCCCGGTGATCACCGAAAGCGTCACCTACCTGGACGTGGGCCTTAAGCTAGAGGTGCAGCCCACCGTGCACCTGAACAACGAAGTGGCGATCAAGGTAGCCCTGGAGGTGAGCAACGCCACCCCGCTGGAAGCCACGCGCCAGGGCACCATCCCGGTCCAGGTCGACACCCGCAACGCCCAGACCACCCTGCGCCTGCACGATGGCGAAACCCAGGTGCTGGCCGGCCTGGTGCGCAACGACCACAACGCCAGCGGCAACAAGATCCCGGGCCTTGGCGACATCCCCGGTCTGGGCCGGCTGTTCGGCAGCAACAAGGATGACATGAGCAAGTCGGAGCTGGTGCTGGCGATCACCCCGCGCATCGTGCGCAACCTGCCGTACCAGAGCCCGTCGGACATGGAGTTCGCCACCGGCACCGAGTCGGCCATGCAGGTGCGGCAGATGGCGCCGTTGCCGCCGGCGGATGTGCCTGGCAATGCCCCGGCCACCGATGCCCCGGTGGTGGAAAGCCAGATGGCGATCGCCCCGGCCAAAGGGAGCCCGCGGCCATGATCGCGCAGCGCCGCATGCAGGGCTTCAGCCTGATCGAGGTGGTGCTGACCCTGGCACTGCTCGGGCTGCTTGCCAGCATGGCCGCGCCGCTGACCGAAACCGTGGTGCGCCGCGGCAAGGAACAGCAGCTGCGCGAGGCGCTGTACCAGATTCGCGACGCCATCGACGCCTACAAGCGCGCGTTCGATGCCGGCTACATCGAGAAGCGCCTGGACGCCAGTGGCTACCCGCCGAACCTGCAAGTGCTGGTGGACGGCGTGCGCGATGTGCGCAGCGCCAAGGGCGCCAAGTTCTACTTCCTGCGGCGCATCCCGCACGACCCGCTGGTGGCGGCCAAGGGTGAGGACGAAGGCGGGTGGGGGCTGCGCGCCTACGACAGCAGCCCCGACAACCCGCGCGAAGGCGAAGACGTGTTCGACGTGTATTCCAAGGCCCGCGGCAAAGGCCTGAACAACATCCCCTACGGGCAATGGTGACAGCCATGAAACGCAGCAAAGGCTTCACCCTGATCGAACTGCTGGTGGTGCTGGCGATCATCGCTACGTTGATGACCATCGCCATGCCGCGCTACTTCAACAGCCTGGAAAGCTCCCGTGAAGCCACCCTGCGCCAGAGCCTGGCGGTGCTGCGCGAGGCGCTGGACCACTACTACGGCGACACCGGCCACTACCCCGACTCGCTGGAGCAGTTGGTGGAACAGCGTTACCTGCGCAACACCCCAATAGACCCGATCACCGAGCGCAGCGATGCCTGGCAGCTGGTGCCACCGCCCGAAGGCGTGGCCGGCGGCGTGGCCGATATCAAGAGCGGTGCCACAGGGAGGGCGCGCGATGGCAGCCTGTTCGCGGAATGGTAAGGCCGACGCCGGCTTCACCTACCTGGGCGTGTTGCTGCTGATTGCGGTCAGCAGCGTGGCCCTGGCCGCCACCGGCACGCTCTGGGCCAGTGCTGCCCAGCGTGACCGCGAACGCCAGCTGTTGTGGGTGGGCAGCCAGTATGCCCAAGCCCTGCGCAGCTACTACCGCGCCTCGCCGGGGCTGGCCCAGTATCCGCAGGAACTGGCCGACCTGCTGCAGGACAACCGCTTCCCGCAGGCCAGGCGGCACATTCGCCGGCTGTACCCCGACCCCATCACCAACAGTGACGATTGGGGCCTGCTGCGCTCGATCGATGGCCGCATCACCGGCGTGCACAGCCGCTCGGACGCCACTCCGTTCAAGCGCAGTGGCTTCAGCGCCGAATGGAGCGGTTTCGATGGGCTGGAACATTACAGCGACTGGCAGTTCGTCGCCGAGCAGGCCTTTACCGAAAGTGCCGGTGGCGTGCAGACCCATGCCGGCCCGGGAGACACGCCATGAGCCGCCTGGCCGCGCTGTGCCTGGGCCTGCTGCTGGTGGCAGTGCTGGCCACCTCGGCCAGGGCCGGGGACGAGGACGAGATGCAAGGCTTCATCGTCGACAACACCATCTCGCACATCGGCCACGACTTTTACTACTACTTCGCCGACCGCCTGCGCGCCACCAGCCGGCTTGATTTCAACCTGGTGGTGCGCGAACGCCCGGATGCCCGTTGGGGCAGCCTGGTCACCGTGGAATTCGAGCGTGAGGTGGTGTACCGCCGTTTCCTGCCGCCGAACATCACCGAGCTCAAGGACGAGGCCGTTGCAGCAGCCGACCTGGTCAAGCAGCAAATCATCCAACGCAAGTTGCAACGCCTGCTGCAGGACACCACCGATCTGGAGAGGGACGAGCTATGAAGTACCACATACCCCGTTGCATCGCCGCCTGCCTGTTTGCCAGCGCATGTGCCGCCCAGGCCACCGAGCTGGTGTACACCCCGGTCAACCCGGCCTTTGGCGGCAACCCACTCAATGGCACCTGGTTGCTGAACAACGCCCAGGCGCAGAACGACTACGACGACCCCGACCTCAAGGACCGCTCCTCGGCCTTTACCGGCACCACGGCCCTGGAGCGCTTCAGCAACCAGCTGGAGTCGCGGATGTTGTCGCAGTTGCTGGACAACATCAGTAACGGCAACACCGGCAGCATGGCGACCGATGCATTTCTCATCGACGTCATCGACGATTCCGGGGCCTTGAGTATCAAGGTCACCGATCGCGCCACAGGAGAAGTTTCGATCATTGAGGTCAGCGGCCTGAACCCTTGAGGGGGCAAGGCTATTTGTTGGGGAGAGAACACCATGAAACGTCTGCTGAGCACGCTGCTGATCCTCACCGCCCTGGGTCTGCACGGTTGTGGCCTGCGCGAACCGATGCCCGCCGAACAGGATTCGGAAACCCCGACCCTGACCCCGCGTGCCTCGACCTACTACGACCTGATCAACATGCCACGGCCCAAGGGCCGGTTGATGGCGGTGGTGTATGGCTTCCGCGACCAGACCGGGCAGTACAAGCCGACGCCGGCCAGCTCGTTCTCCACCAGCGTCACCCAGGGCGCGGCAAGCATGCTGATGGACGCCCTGAACGCCAGCGGCTGGTTCGTGGTGCTGGAGCGTGAAGGCCTGCAGAACCTGCTGACCGAGCGCAAGATCATCCGTGCTTCGCAGAAAAAGCCCGACGTGCCGGAAAACATCATGGGCGAGCTGCCACCGCTGCAGGCCGCCAACCTGATGCTGGAGGGCGGCATCATTGCCTACGACACCAACGTGCGCAGCGGCGGCGAGGGGGCGCGCTACCTGGGTATAGACATCTCCCGCGAGTACCGGGTCGACCAGGTGACCGTGAACCTGCGCGCGGTGGACGTGCGCACCGGGCAGGTGCTGGCCAACGTGATGACCAGCAAGACCATCTATTCGGTTGGGCGCAGTGCGGGGGTGTTCAAGTTCATCGAGTTCAAGAAGCTGCTCGAGGCCGAGGTGGGGTACACCACCAACGAACCGGCGCAGCTGTGCGTGCTGTCGGCGATCGAGGCGGCGGTGGGGCATTTGCTGGCGCAGGGGATTGAACGGCGGCTGTGGCAGGTGGCGGGGGATGCGGGGGAGGGGCAGGCTACGGTGGACAAGTACCTGAGCCAGAATCAGCAGCCTGATTGAGCTTGAGGGTCTCTTCGCGGGTGAACTCGCTTCTACAGGGACAGCGCTGGCCTCGGGCTTGGAGGTCAGATTGATCCACCGAGCGCCAAGTCAAGGTCGGCCTGGGTCATGGTCGTACGGATTCAGGTTACGGCGATGTTTGCGTGGAGTGGGACAAAATGCTTCTACCCGTTTTAGCAGCTTGCGGATTGCGTCGCTACTGACATTTCTGGCAGCTGTCATATTTAACAGAGTCTGATTCAATTCTGTTTCAACCAGAATTGGCTCGGGATCGAAAATGAAGCGTTTACTGACCACCTTCGTGACATCTGCTGCTTTTTTGTTTGCCGAGGTGGGTGTTTGCGCGCCAATCCGAAGCCCGGAACAAGACGAAGTGAACGTATTGGCTTACTGGACGCCGGAAAACATGAAATTGGCCGAGTCGGCGGTCGGTGGCCCAGCCAATCCGGTCAATGAGGTACTAACAAAATACGGGGATAGATTTGGCTTCATCAAAGTAACTCAAGCACATACAGACAAACTGGGTCGTCGTGCGGGAGTTCTGTTCTACGTTTCCACAGACGGCGTGCCCCAGCACTGCTCGGCCACGGTGCTTGACGCTCCGAAGGGTGACCTGGTGCTTACTGCCGCGCATTGCGTTGTCGAGAGGGGATGCAACTGGAAGGGCATGGCACTTTTTGTACCAAGTTATGATGGCACAGCAGCAGAGTCTCAGCGCACGTCCTTGGGACGCTGGCCTGTTCATTATAAATACATTCCGGTTGAAGACGCTTATGCACGCGTAGATAGCGACCTGGCAATTGTCAGTGTCTTTTCTCAGCAGGGCATGTCGTTGAAGTCCAAGCTTGGTGGTGCGAGCAAGCCATATATATCGGAAACGGAGGAAAAATTACCTAACGGCGAGATCTGGAGTTACCCCGGCGTTAACTACAGCGGCGGTGAGATGCAAAGATGCGTGTCAAGGCTGGAACCCATAGTGAACTCGACCGGTATAAGCACACCTAATTGCGCGACCATGTCTGGCAGCAGCGGAAGCGGTTTCAGAATTGTGGAAGAAGACAGCGATTGGGTCGCCGGGGTTGTACATGGCACTGGTATTTCATCGCGACTGCGCGAAAGCACGTTCGATGGCCTCTATAAATTGGCAAGCGGTGCCAGTGAACAGGCTTCTGAATGTTCAGCCCCATGAGTGCTGAGCATTTGAGGGAAAGTAAAAGGGCCTCTTCGCGGGTGAACCCGCTCCCACAGGTACCGCGTCAACTCGAAGCCAGCGCCGTCCTTGTGGGAGCGGGCGCGCCCGCGAAACAGGCGACGCGGAGGATGGCACCGGCTTTGCCGGTGTTCGCGGGCTTGCCCGCTCCCGCAGGTACCGCGTGATCTCAAGTGCGACGCCGTCCCTGTGGGAGCGGGTTTACCCGCGAAGAGGCCGTTGCAGGCGACACAACATGGTGATCACTGCTGATTCGCCGGCCGGTAATGAGTGAGAGGCGGCAACGGAAGTGTTACTGCACATTCCCTTCGCTTGAAACGCTTCCCTGACACCGGTAGTCTTCGCCCGCTGCTGTAAGTCCAGCGGCCGGGTTTGGTCACCCGCAATCATCAAGGCGCACAAGCGCCCGCTTTGCGATACAGTTGGCGCTTTTTTGTGCCCGCTGTTTCGTTTTATGGCGGCTGTGCGTGGGGCGCCTCCGTGCGCGCCGGTTTCCTTGATTCCCGGTTGACCAACCCGCGTACAGTCGCCACCCATTCGTTTGGTCACGTTGTGTGGCGGCTCCAGTGAATCAAGGAGCGACACAATGACAAAAGGCTTACCCGATCCTCCCGTACGCGCCACCACGGCGTCCTCGAGTTTCTCCACGTGCGAATGCAGCCATCCGCCATTGTTTGCCGTGCGTTCTGGGGTGGACTACGAAGATGCGCTGGTGCATCTGTCTACGCTGCTCAAAGGGGCGTTTGCGACCAATCTCAAGGCACTGGAACTGGCCAAGGGGACCTGTCGTGATCTGCTGTTGAGCAATGACCATGGACTGGATTCGGCCAAGGCGGTGGTGGAGGCGTTGCTGGATGGGGTGGAGAGACAGCAACTGGTTGGGCGGAAGACGGTATCGGGTGTCTGACGAGCGTTTGGGCTTTGTTGGACTCAAGCGGCAGCCGTGATTGACCTCGAGGCCCCTTCGCGGGTGAACCCGCTCCCACAGGTACAGCGCCAACTCGAAGCCCGCGCAGTACCTGTGGGAGCGGGCGCGCCCGCGAAACAGATAACGCATGCGCTGTTCAAATCGTGCAAGCGCGCCAAGAGGTCGATGCATGAAACCAACGATCTTCAGGTCGTTCAGCCCTCTTTGGCATAAGGCCCCAAACAGGTAGATGAAACCTTGCACCCACAAGCAAGCTGTGCAGGCTCGAACACTAACGAAATACCGTTGAACAAGACACTACCGTCACCGCCAGAGACCAACGCAAATGTCCCTCCATGAAGCGCGCATGGCGCACGATCTCCGAGAATGCATTGTTGTCGCCCGTTGACAAGAACTCCGCTTCCTTCCCCCATCCGACCACCCCCGCTGTGGGGATCGCCTTTTCGAATCGCACCTTGTCGGGACATCGCTCAATCCTTTGCGCTGTTTTGCAGGATTGCTTCGTAAAGGCCGGCCGGTACGGCATCAGGATCGTATTTGCAGGCGGCAGCCAGGAAGCGCATCAGCAGTTCATCCGGCTCAAAGCGCATGCCAGGCGGGCAGGTCAGCCTTGCATAGGGTGTTTGCATCAACGGGTGTTCGATGGGCGAGGGGTTGGTTAGCCCCAACGACCGACGCAGGTTGAGGATGGCCAGGATTTCGGCAGGGTAGACGGCTTCGAAGGGGGAGCCGAATTCGAAATTGCCGGAGTCAAGTTCGCGGGATGTCAGGGCGATGCGTTGGACATGGGTATCGCAGGCCGCCACCAGAATAGGCGCCAGTTTATCGGGATCAGGTTCGCGCCAATGGGTGACCAATTGACCCCAGGCAGGGTCGCGAGGCAGGGCGTGCTTGTCGAGGTCAAGCGGCTTGCCGAGCCAGTCGCCGATGATGGTCAGACCGAAGGCGGCGTAGCGAAGGGTGGTGCCTATCGGCAGGTTGTGGCCATCGCTGACACCGTAACCATTGGTAAAACCCGACAACACAGCACTGTGGTAAGGCGTTATTAGGGCAAATTGTCCGGTGGCCAGGGCACACAGCATTACGTGAGTGATGCCATCCAGATCATCAAGGCCAAACCGAGTGGTGCCCTTTAAATTTTCGACGATTACGCTGTTGGCTACGAGTAGTTTCAATATGCCTATGGCAATTGTACGAGGCGCTTCCAAGTAAGGGTTCTCAGAGGCTTGGAGCAGACTTTTTCCTATGTCATTTATGCCGAGTCTGAATATTTCGTCGGCGGCAATAGCGATGCTGTCGTTTCCGTTTATGTAATCAATGATTCTATGTTTTTCTAGCGAAGCATCAGTTGACGCCCAGTTTTTAATGCTTTTGAGGCTACTGGTTAGCCGAGAACTATTGGTAGATATCATGTCGTCACCACGTGTTTATCTGAATTCCGGTTGAGCTGCCTGCGAGCGTATTTAACTGTCCATCAGGTGAAAAAAACACTTGAGCGTGCAGGTGTGAGATCTTTCCACTACTCATTGCATTGCGCAGGTGTGCTGCTTTAGCGGCTATATCAGGGGTTACTGTTTTTAGGTCGTCGATATTCCAGCCGCCCTTTTTTCGCGCAATCAGTTTCTGTATTCGCTCGACATTCGCATTGCCGCCAGCCATTTGTGTCTTCAAAAAACCAGGCGTCTTGCTCTTCCCCAACGTCGTCTTCACTTCAATCACCAACAACGTCCCAGCCTCGAACTTCAGTTCCTCCAGCGGCGCCGTTCCTTTGAGCCCGTCGATGTGATGCCGCATTTCCAGCGTCGAAGGATTACGCACCGTCATCGAGGGCGGTGGTGGTACGTACACCAGCATGTCGATCCCCTGGTCGCTCTTGTTCTTCAAACCGAACTGGCTGGGCCGGGAAGGGTGGGTGCTCAGGCCGAGGATGTTCTCCGGCTTGACCTTCCAGTGGCTGACCAGGGCCGCCGCCAGGGCTTCTTCGCCGGCATCGGCGACGACCCGGGTCAGGCTGCCGCCCATGCGCACCGGCCCGATGCTGTGCTGAATCATGGCCACCAGCCGGTCGCGCAGGGTGGTGGCCATGTAGGCGTAGTCGGCCTTGCCGCCGACCACATCGAGCGCGACCAGGCTGGCATTGCGCTCCACCGAGTGCAGTTCACGGGCGGTGACCGGCAGCTCACCCTCGCGGGTGCGTCGCTGGATGCGGGTTTCCAGTACGGTGACTTCGCCGGCGCTGCGGTTGCCAAGGCGCCGGACTGCCTCTTGCGACAGCGCGGCGTTGTCGAGGCGTACGGTGGTCATGCTGCCGGGCTGCAACTTGTGCATCAGCCAACGGGCGCCGCCGATGACGGCCGGCAGCAGCAGGGCCAGGTTGATGGCCATGAATACCTGCTTGCCACGTGCCTCGGCAGTGTCGGGGTTGGCCAGGCGCGCCAGCTCGGTGAAGAACTGCTCGCCGATACTCAGGCCTTCGCCCGTGATCATGCGGCTGCTGCCGTCGACCATGGCATCGGCGGCCAGCGCGGCTTCCAGGGCGACGAAGGCATAGCGGCCGAGCGTTACGGTGCCCTTGATGCCGCGCACCACCGGTATGAATGCCAGCACGCCGAGGGCGAATTCGCCCGCACCAATGACGCCTTGCCAGAAGCGAGCCCGGGCCTTGGCTTCGGCGTAGTGCCGGGCCAGCTGTTCACAGGCCTGTTCGATCGGGTATAGGCCACTGGGCGTGTGCCAGGTGTAGGGTTGGCTGATACGCTGGGTGCCGTGCTCGTCAACGTACTCTTCCCGTTGCGCCTCGGCCCACTGCACATGGGTGAAGGTGGCGAAATAGATCTTGTGGTCGGTGAACAAGAAATTGCTGTGCAGGGCAAAGGCATAACCGTGCTGGCTGCGCTCGCCCATGTGGTCGAGTACGGGTGGGGGCAGTTCGTCGAGGCGGATCTCGTCGTCGATGCACACCAACTGCAGCTTTTCGCTGGCGGCAAAGGCATGAAACTCAGCCAGCCAGGCATTGCCCAGCGTGTCGCCGGCATGCTCCAGCACCTGCTGTAGGAAGGTATCGCGGTGGTTGCGCGCCTGGTCGCGGATCCACGGGTTGTTGCGAAACCACGTGGGGCCAACCCCGCTGCGGGAAGGTATGCCCAGCAGTTGGTCGCAGCCGTCACCACCATCGAGAGAGAACAGCGCGCCGGGAAGGGAGCAGGGTACGCAAATGTCGGGTGGAACAGGCAGCGCCCCGTTGAGAGCGGCTTGCCCCAGCGTTTGTAAAGCAGATGCTTCAACCATGCGGACTCAGCTCCTTGAGTGCTTGTTGGTGGGCTGCCAGTTGATCTGCCAACACCCTGCAGCGCTCTCGGGGAGAGTCGGTGGCTTCAAGCAACTTCACCCAAGGGGTGAACAATGGGTTGAGGTAAAAGTGTCGACCGAACGCGATCGCCAGGAGCACATGCACCAGCACTTGGCTGCGGGGCAACGGGGGCAGCTTGTACAGGTCATCGGACGGCTGAGGTAGCCGTTTTCCGTAATAGCGGTAGGCGAGGACCTCGTTGCCGTTCAGCTCTTTGTGGTTGATGGCGGGCAGCGCATAGCGGCGGCTGGCATCCGACTCATAGCAGCAGTAGCAAGACTGCTGCGCGTCAGCTGGTATGCCGCGCAGGGTCATCAGTTGCTCCAGTGATCGCCACTGCCGGTCGTGGTCGCAATCGTCATCGGGCAGGCGCAAAATCTGCCGTGTGACGTCATGCATAAGGGTAAGTTGACCCTCCCACTGCATACGGTGGGCTACTGCCCGCACGGTCAGCATGTCGAGTCGCTCATCCTGGGTAAGGCCGGGAACCTGGTGGATTGACCACACCGATACGCTTGCGGGGTCGTTCCACCAGCCCAGACCCAGCAAGAAATGGCTCAGCACCAGCAAGCTGTATTCCTTGCCGCAGGTGTAGCCCCTGTTGCTGACCAGAGCCCCCGCATTGGCTACCAGCAGGGGAACATCCTCGGGACGGGTATGAAAGCGCGCAATCGAACCGTCCAACGTCCCCAGCAGGAAGCGGGAGAGTCGACGGTTGGTGGTCCGTAGCGAGGCAGCTTGCAGCGCACCCAGATTCAGACTCGGCAGGCTCATGCAGGGACCTCGTGGCGCAATGGCAGCCAGGCCAGGCAGCCTTCCTGTTCGATGCTGCTTTCTGTTTGCTCGAACAGCGGCTGTGCGCCAAGTGCAAGCCCGGTTCGTGAATCGTGGAAGTAGAGTCTGCGTATGCGTCCGTGATCGAACAGCCGGGCCAATGTGTCTGGCTGGTGCGCCAGTGAGCCGACGTAGATGCTTAACGACCGAGGGTCACCAAGCCTCAAGAAGTAACGACGTCGGCCTTCCTGGACTTTGCCAAAGCGGCGCAGGTGCCGTGCGAGGGCTTCGAGAGACAGAGTGGTCTCGGCGACAGTACAGGCGAAGGCCCCGTCCAGGCCGCCAAGCCAGGCATCCAGTTCGCTGCCTGCTGTCAGCTGGAACAGTAATGGCGCATGCTTCTCCAGCCCGGTGTGATGGTCCAGGTGCCATAGGCATTGGTGTCGGGTGGAATGAAACTCGAGCCTGCCCAGCAGACCCGGATTGGCCGACGCTTCGGCAAGCACGAACAGGCTTGCACTGACGACACCCGTGTACAGGCTGCCTTCGCTTAATTGCTGGTGCAGGCTCATGCGTCGTCCTTCCCGGCAAAGGGGCATTCTTCAATCAGCGGTGAGCCTTCCCGAATGGCGGCCTCGATGGCTTCGACCTGGGCCTGCACAGGTGTCTGGTAGGTGACATTGCCTTTGAAGTGGATGTTGGGAGCCTCGATAGTGATGCCGTCGGTATCGAGGATGATCTTGCCGCTCGGGCCACGGATGTGGATGCGTTCCGTGCCCTGAAGCATGTAATACCGGGTCAGCAGGCGTTGTGCAGTACGGGCTTCAATGGCACGCGTACCTTCGATGACGAGCGACTGATTGCCGCCGATACTCAGGCTGTGGTCGGCGGCAATGGTGATGCGGCTTGTGTTGCCAATGGAGTGGATATCGTTGCGGTCGATGCTGGTGAATCGGTCCTGGTGAACATGATCGCGGCGATCACGTCCGGTATCGATAGCCTCGTCACGCGCAATGCTGGTGTTTTGGTCGCGGCCTGTCGCAGTGGCGCGATCATTGCCGACGTTCAGGGTCTGGTCATGTTTGACCTTGGTATTCATGTTCCTTTCGGCATGCACGTACACTTCCTGCCGACCCAGTTCATCTTCGAAACGCAGTTCGTTGAAGCCATTACCCTTGTGGGTCTGACTCTTGATGGTCATGCGCGTCTTGTGTTCCGGCAGCTGGTAGGGCGGCAGTTGATCCCCGCAGTAGGTGCGCCCGGTGATCATCGGCTGGTCGGGGTCGGCGTTGACGTACTGGATGATCACGTCCTGGCCGATGCGTGGGATAGCCATCGAGCCCCAGCTGCCGCCTGCCCAACCTTGTGATACGCGCACCCAGCAGGAGCTGAACTCGTTGTTTCTGCTCTCGCGATCCCAGGGGAAGCTGACCTTGACCCGCCCCCATTCGTCACAATAGATCTCCTCGCCGGGTGGACCGACGACGGTGGCCATGTGCGGGCCGTCGATGCGTGGCTTGGGCAACGGCGCCGGACGCCATTCGATCCGGCCGGGCACCAGCACGGCTTCCTGCGAGTAGCGCGTTCCCTGTTCGGCTCCGGCAGCTTCTTCTTGCAGGCTGGTGAATTGGCTCCCCTCGTGATGCACGCCCATCACGCGCCAGTGTGTGTTGAGGTCTTTGCGCGGGTGTTCGATGAGGGTAAAGCTCAGCCCCGGTTGCAGGCGTACATCGTCACCCTCGACTTCGGCAATACGGGCGTCATGGCGCAGGGCCGTCAAGCGGGTGGCGGTGAAGGGCACTCCGACCGCATCGCGCTTGTAACGGCCGGGGTAGTCGAAGCGCTCATAATCCCGGGACTGATGGGCGATGCCACTGTCATCTGCGCGGTGTTCCTGCCGATACTGCGGGTTGGTGAAGGTGTAGTCCCGCTGTACCTGTCGTGCGGTGCGTACCTGCTCGCTGTAGCGCAGGCGGCGCAGGCAAGGCCTGGCCTGATCACCACCGCTGTTGGCGCGGTACAGCACCTGGTCGGGGCCGACGTCGTCCTCTTCAGGAAGCCCTTCATCGTCGTCTTCGGTCTTGATCGCGCCTCGGCTGATCTGCCCCAGCGCCAGCAGTCGGTCGGTGATGACCAGCAGGTGTTGTTTTGGCGTGTGCTCGAAGCGATAGATGAAACCCTCTTCACCCGCCAGGCGGGCGATGAAGTCGAGGTCTGTTTCACCGGCCTGTACGCAGAACTCGCGCACCTGATGGTCGCCAAAAGTGTGCAACTCGAAATGAAGAATGCACTGGCGCTTGAGCATGATTTCGAGAATCTGCGGCACGGTTTTCTGCTGGAAGATTCGCCAGTTCGAACGCAACCCGCCGCGGGCCAGGAGGGGCTCGACCAAGGCATGGTAACGGGTGCGATAAAAGCCCGTTTCACCTTGGCTGAAGCTGCTTGTCACGCCGTGCACGTAGCGCAGTGGGCGTTCGTGCTGCCAGATCGTGAACAGTACCGGCTTGTCGAGCAACTGACCGAAGTCAACTTCATCTTCATGACTGATCAGCTCCAGCTTCAACTGGAATGGTGCGCTGATGGCTTCGTCGAGTTCGAATGAAATCACCTCGAATTGAATGTCGCCAGCCAAGGGTTGAAAGCTGAAGCGCAGATCAGATTGTCGGTACATGGCGTGTTTTCCCTTGTTAGGAATTGCTCCGGTATCAGCCGTGGTCTTGGTGCAGATTGGGCCTGGGGTAAGGTTGATGGCGAGGGCGGACTTGCAGGGTAGGCGGGCTGCGGCGGGATTTAAATAAACAGGGTGTTGTTGTTTTGGGTTATAAGTAGGAACGTTCTGAAACTTGTAACTTAGTGTTTTTTTCTTAGTTGTTGGGTTGGCATTTAAGTCGTCGTCGCGGCCATGTAGTTGAGAACAAGTTGTGCCCTGTTTCTGCAGGAGCGGCCTTGTGCCCGGTTGTTTCGTTTTATGGTGGCCAGCGCAGTACCTGTGGGATCTCAAGTGCGACGCCGTCCCTGTGGAAGTGGGTTTACCCACGAATGGGGCGGTGCCGGGTGACTGGCGGGCGCCAGGGCTTCGTTGAAATCAAGCGGCAGCCGTGATTGAGCTTGAGGGCCTCTTCGCGGGTGAACCCGCTCCCACAGGCTCAGCGTCAACTCGAAGCCCGCGCCGTCCCTGTGGGTGCGGGCGCGCCCGCGAAGCAGACGACGCGGAGGATGGCACCGGCTTTGCCGGTATTCGCGGGCATGCCCGCTCCCACAGGTACCGCGTGATCTCAAGTGCGACGCCGTCCCTGTGGGTGCGGGTTTACCCGCGAATGGGCCGGTGCCGGGTGTCTGGCGGGTACCTGGGCTTTGTTGAAATCAAGCGGCAGCCGTGATTGGGCTTGAGGGCCTCTTCGCGGGTGAACCCGCTCCCACAGGTACAGCGCCAACTCGAAGCCAGCGCAGTACCTGTGGGAGCGGGCGCGCCCGCGAAGCAGGCGACGCGGTGGATGGCACCGGCTTTGCCGGTGTTCGCGGGCATGCCCGCTCCCACAGGTACCGCGTGATCTCAAGTGCGACGCCATCCCTGTGGGAGCGGGTTTACCCGCGAATGGGCCGGTGCCGGTGTCTGGCGGGCACCTAGGCTTTGTTGAAATCAAGCGGCAGCCGTGATTGACCTCGATGGCCTCTTCGCGGGTGAACCCGCTCCCACAAAGCTTGTGCAAGCTTCCAGATCTTGGGCAAGGCGGTGCTTCTGCGTGTCCCTTTACGTAAACGTCACCATATGCCACCTTCTACCTCAGCCTGATGACGGCCAGGGATTTCTCCCGCACACTGCGGAAAATTCCCAAGCCCGTTCCCCGCCACCTTGCGGGGCACAGCCGGAGTAGAAAATGGCGCGACAACTAATAACAAACGCCCACGACCCGCTGCACGAATCCCGCCAGGCCCGCCTGAGACTGGCCAGCGAAGGCGAGCTGCCAATGGGCATGCTGCGCGACGAGATCGATGCCTCCTGGCGCCGCAGCCTGGGCCATGGCCTGGACTGCCTGCAGGGCGAGCAGGTCGGTCTGGGCCTGGAGCAGGGCCACGACCTGCGCATGCTGCTGGAGCGCAACCGCCTGCTGGTCGACGCCGTTACCCCGGAACTGGACTACCTGGTCGCGCGCCAGGGCAAGGCCGGCATCGTCATCCTCGGCGACGCCCAGGCCAATGTGCTGGCCATCGAAGGGCAGAAGCACGTGCTGCAGCGCGAGGGCCTGCGCGACCTGCACCCGGGCAGTTGCTGGAGCGAATCACTGCGCGGCACCAACGCCATCGGCACGGCAGTGGTGGAAGGCCGGCCGACGCTGATCAACTGCGGCGAACATTACCTCGACCGCCTCAGCCCGTTCTCCTGCACTTCGGTACCCCTGCGCGACCCGCGCGGCGAGGTGATCGGCGTGCTCGACATCACCCGTGAAGGGGTGATGGCGCAACCACAGGACAGCCTGACAACACTGATGCTGGCGGCCGGCAACATCGAAAGCCGCATGTTCGGCCTGTGCCACCCGGAGCAATTGGTGCTGGCCTTCCACAGCCGCCCGCAATACCTCAACAGCGCCTGGCATGGCCTGCTGGCGCTGAGCCTGGACGGTGAAGTGCTGGCTGCCAACGACAGTGCCTGCCAGCTGTTGCAGGTGCCGCGCCATGAGCTGTTGGGCCGGCGCAGCAGCGACCTGCTGGGTGAACGGTCACCGGCCTTTATCGCCCGCCTGTGGCAGGGCGGGGTGAGCAGTGTGCAAACGGCCAAGGGCGAGTTCTACTTCCGCGCCCTGCAGTTGCCGCGCCACGGCCGGGTCAACGGCAGCACGCCGGTGAGCAAGCCGGCGTTGGGCAAGCAGTCGCCGGCTCTGGACGCGCTGGCCGGTGGCGACCCGCGCCTGGCGCGCAACCTGCGCATGGCCCGCCAGGGGCTGGGCAATGGCCTGCCGGTGCTGCTGCTGGGCGAGACCGGTACCGGCAAGGAAGTCGTCGCCCGGGCCCTGCACCAGGCCAGCCCGCGCGCCGACAAACCGTTCGTGGCCGTCAACTGCGCGGCCATCCCCGAAGGGCTGATCGAGTCCGAACTGTTCGGTTACCGTGAAGGCGCGTTCACCGGTTCGCGCCGGGGCGGCATGGTCGGCCGGCTGATGCAGGCCCATGGTGGCACGCTGTTCCTCGACGAAATCGGCGACATGCCGCTGGCGCTGCAGGCGCGCTTGTTGCGGGTACTGCAGGAACGGCGCGTGGCACCGCTGGGGGCGGGCGACGAGCAGGACATCGACGTGGCATTGATCTGTGCCACGCACCGCGACCTCAAGCGCCTGGTGCAGGAGCAGCACTTCCGCGAAGACCTTTACTATCGGGTCAATGGCGTGTCGCTGCGCCTGCCGGCACTGCGCGAGCGCGATGACCTGGCGGCGATCATCCAGGGGCTGCTGGACAAGTCCGATGCCCGGGGCGTGACCTTGGACCCGGCCCTGACCGCGTTGCTCGAAGGCTTCGACTGGCCGGGCAACATCCGCCAGCTGGAAATGGTCGTGCGCACCGCGCTGGCCATGCGCGAGGACGGCGAGCAGGTGCTGACCCTCGACCACCTCACCGACTGCCTGCTGGACGAACTGGCCAGCGGCACCGCGCCTTCCGGCAGCCTCAAGGACAACGAGCTGGAGCTGATTCGTGGCGCCTTGGCGCGCCATCAGGGCAACGTGTCCGCGGCGGCCGAGGCGCTGGGTATCAGCCGGGCGACGCTGTACCGCAAGCTCAAACAGTTGCGCGGCTGACGTGGGCGGCCTGTTCGCCCGGCTGGTGGAATCCAGCGACCCTGTGCTCATGCGTCAGGCATTGGCCTGGCTGTATGGTTTTGTGCGCCCCCATCGACGCGCCATCGGCCTGTTGCTCGGTTTGTCGCTGGGCGCCTCGTTGCTGGCGCTGGCGCAACCCTGGCTGGTCAAGACGCTGATCGACGAGGGGCTGCTGGCCAAGGACTACCAGACCCTCTGGCACATGGCAGCGATCATGATCGGCGCGGGCCTGCTGGGTACCGTGCTGGCCGGGGTCAACCGTTACCTGCACACGCGCTTGTCGGGGCGCATCCTGTTTGCCCTGCGCGACGACCTTTACCGCCACCTGCAGCAGCTGTCGCCGACGTTCTACGGGCGGCGGCGCATCGGCGACATCCTTTCGCGGCTGGATGGCGATGTGGCGGAAATCCAGCGCTTTGCCGTGGATTCGCTGTTTTCGGCGGTGTCGGCGGTGATCGGCCTGGTAGGCGCGGTGGTGTTGATGCTGATGCTGTCGTGGCAACTGTCGCTGCTGCTGGCGCTGCTGGTGCCGATCGAAGTGCTGTGGCTGCGCTGGATGCGGCGCAAGGTGGAGCGCGAAGTACGCAACCTGCGCGAACGCTCGGCGGATGTGTCGTCGTTCCTGGTCGAAACCCTGCCGGCAATGAAGTTCATCCAGGCCGTCGGCCAGCAAGGCCGCGAGGCGGGGCGCCTGGACCAGTTGGGGCAGGGCTACATGCGCCAGCTGCTCAAGGTGCAGGTGACCGAATTCTTCACCCAGGCCATCCCCGGCACGCTGACCTCCTGGTGCCGCGCCTGCGCGTTCCTGGTCGGCGGTTGGTGGGTAATCCAGGGCACTTGGCAACTAGGTGCGCTGATCGCCTTTTCCACCTACATGGGCATGGCGGTAGGGCCGGTGCAGAGCCTGCTGGGCCTGTACGTGGCGGTGCAGCGCATGGCGGTGAGCCTGGGGCGGGTGATGGAACTGAAGCAGGAGGCCGTGGCCGTGCGCCCGGCAGCCAACCCGCAGCCGATGCCCGACGGCCCGGGCGAATTGCGCCTCGAGGGGGTGAGCTTTGCCCATGAAGGGCGCCAAGGCGCGGTGCTGAACGACGTGCAGGTGTGCGTGCCGGGTGGCCTGAAGGTGGCCATCAGCGGTGCTTCGGGTGTGGGCAAGTCGACCCTGATCGACCTGCTGCAGCGCTTCTACGACCCGGACGCCGGGCGCATCCTGCTGGACGGCACCGACCTGCGCGAACTGGACCTGGCGGCGCTGCGCCGGCGTATTGCGGTGGTCAGCCAGGATATCGTGCTGTTCCGCGGCACCCTGGCACAGAACCTGGCCTACGGCGTGCCCGAGGCCAGCCGTGAGGAACTGGAACGGGTGGTGCGCCTGGCGCGGCTGGACAGCCTGGTCGACAGCCTGCCGCTGGGCCTGGACGGCCTGCTGGGTGAGCGTGGCCAGCAGTTGTCCGGTGGGCAGAAACAACGCATTGCCATTGCCCGCGCCGTGCTGCAAGCGCCGGCGATCCTGGTACTGGACGAGGCCACCTCGGCGGTGGACGAAGCCACCGAGCGCGAAGTGATAGCGGCCATCGACCAGCTGTTCGCCGGCCGCACGCGCATCCTGATCAGCCACCGTGCTTCGACCCTGGCCGATGCCGACCTGCACTTGCAGCTGCACGCTGGCCAGTTGCAGGTGCTGCCCGAGGAGGTGATCAAGCATGGGCACTGACGTGCGTGTTGGCGTGATCGACAGTGGTTGCACGCCGGAGCAGGCCAGCGCCTTGCTGGGCGCGCGCCGCTTCTGGCTGGAGGACGGCCAGTTGCGCGAAGGTGACATGCTGCCAGACCAGCTTGGGCACGGTAGCGCGGTGCTCTCCGGCTTGCAGCGGGAGGCCGGGCCGGTGCCCGTGCTGCTGGCCCAGGTTTTCGGCGCCCAGGCCAGCACCAGTGCCTTGCAGGTGGCGGCCGCGCTGCTGTGGCTGGTGGAGGCGGGGGTTACGCTGGTCAACCTCAGCCTTGGCCTGCAGCAGGACCGGCCTGTGTTGCACCAGGCCTGCGCCGAGGCTTTGGCCGCGGGTGTGCTGTTGTGCGCCTCCAGCCCGGCCCAGGGCGGGCCGGTGTATCCGGCCAGCTACCCCGGAGTGATCCGGGTTACCGGCGACGCCCGCTGTGCACCGGGCCAGTGGTCCTGGCTGGGTACCCGGCAGGCGGACTTCGGCGGCTATGTGGGCGCGGGCGGCAGGGCAGGCGCGAGCCTGGGCTGTGCGGCCCTGAGTGGCAGGATCGCTGCGTTGCTGCGTGATGAGCCGGGCATGGGCCACCAGCAGGTTCATGACTGGTTGCGCCACCACGCGGCGTTTACCGGCCCCGAGCGACGAGGTGCCGGCCATGGTTGAACCGCGCATCGTGGTGCTGGGGGCAGGCCCTGCGGGTGCGGCCACGGCCATTGGCTTGCGGCGGCTGGGCTATGCGGTGACGGTGGTGTCCGAGTGGCGCCGGTTCGCGGCGGTCGAAGGGGTTTCGCAGCGGGTGCTGGACGGTCTGCGCCACGCCGGCCTTGGCAAGGCGTTGAGCCAGGCGGCGATGCCGGCGACTCGGCAAGTGCACTGGAACGGCCAGCAGCTGCACCTGAACCAGGAGTTTCTGCTGGATCGGCAAAGGTTTGACCGGGCGCTGCGCGACGACCTTCAGCGTGCGGGTGTGAGCGTGGTCGAGGGGCGGGTGCGTGAGGTGGTTCGCGAAGTCGGTCATGGCATTCGCCTGGACGACGGGCAGGTACTGCAGGCAGATTTTCTGGTCGAAGCCCGAGGCCGCCAGGCCCCGCTGGCTGCCGACCGCCTGCGCGGGCCGGAGACGGTCAGCTTGCTGAATGTCTGGCAGGCCGCCCCCGGGGCGCCCGCGTCGGCGGTGGAGAGCCTGGCGGATGGCTGGGCGTGGATGGCGCGCCTGGAAGACGGCCGCTGCTACTGGCAAGTCACCCTGGACGCCGCAGGGCTGCCGGGCAAGGCCGGGTTGGCGGACTATTGCGCGGCGCGGCGAGCCGACAGCGCGCTGGTGGCCGAGCTGTTCGATGCCAAGGCATTGGCGCCGGCAGAGGTGCATGCGCGCAGCAGCACCGCGATTCTGGCCGGTGAGTGCGTCGGGCAGGACTGGATACGCGTGGGCGATGCCGCGATGGCCGTTGACCCACTGTCGGGCAACGGGATCTTCCAGTCGCTGTCTTCGGCGCTGCAGGCGCCGGTGGTGATCAATACCTTGCTGCGCAGGCCCGAGCGGGCCGGGTTGGCGCGGCAGTTTCACCAGCAACGGATCGAACAGCTGTTTTTGCGTTTTGCCCGGATCGGGCGGGATTTCTATGGGCAAGAGCAGGGGCGGGTGGGGCAGCCGTTCTGGGCGCGGCGGCAGGATTGGCCGGACATGCAGGCATTGCACGTGGCGGCGGACTGGAGCGCGGTGAGGGTCGAGCGGCGGCCGGTGTTGCGTGACGGGCTGGTAGATGAGGCCGAGGTGGTGGTGACGGCGGATCAGCCGTTGGGGGTGTGGCATTTGCAGGGGGTGGAGCTGGCGCCGGTGGTGCGCGGGCTGCGTAGCGGCCGACCTATCGAGGCAGTGTTGTCAGGCCTGCCAGGGGAGCAGCAGAGGATGGTGCGGCGGTGGTTGTTGGAGCAGGGCTTGGCTTGAGATTGCCGGGGCCGCTTTGCGGCCCTTTCGCGACACAAGGCCGCTCCCACAGGTCTGCACAAACCTTGATGGCAGCGCTGTACCTGTAGGAGCGGCCTTGTGTCGCGATGGGCTGCGCAGCAGCCCCGGGATCTCGAATCAGAAAAAAGTCCCGACGATCAGTCCCGGTATTCCCGCAGGGGGGAGCAGCAGATGATGGTGCGGCGGTGGTTGTTGGAGCAGGGCTTGGTTTGAGATTGCCGGGGCCGCTTTGCGGCCCTTTCGCGACACAAGGCCGCTCCCACAGGTCCGGCACAAGCCTTGAGGGCAGCGCTGTACCTGTGGGAGCGGCCTTGTGTCGCGATGGGCTGCGCAGCAGCCCCGGGATCTCGAATCAGAAGAAAGTCCCGACGATCAGCTGCATATAGGTCCCGGTATCCCGCCCGCCCAGCTGCGTCCCGCCATTGGCCGCGCTGCGCTCCGGCTTGTAGAACCCTACCAGCGGGCTGATCAGCAGGTGGTCGTTGACCATCCATTCCAAATACAGGTCCAGCTCCCGCCCGCCCAGGTTGCCTTGGTCGGTGTCCAGCGTATCGAAGTCGAAGTACAGCGCGCCGACGGTCAGGTTGTCCCGTGGCTTGCCCTTCAGCGCCACGTGGTGCACCTGGCTGTTGCTGTTGAACGGCCCGGCATAGTTGGCTGCCACCTCACCCTGGAACCAGGTGCCATAGCCACGGCTCAGGCCATAGAACAGCGGGTCGAAGTCTTCGGAAAAGCGGCTGTAGCGGTAGGTGGCGGTGGGGGACCAGGGCAGTTCGGAAAAGGTCCAGTTGCCTTCCAGGTACCAGGCGTTCTCCCGCCCGCCGGTTTTGTCCTGGGTCACGTACTCGGCGGCCAGCTCCAGGTCTTTCACCCCCAGGTTGCCACGCCCGCGCAGGCTGGCGGTGTCCATGCCGTCGCGGTGTTCCAGGCCCATGATCTGCGCGTAGCGCTGGTCCACATCGAGGCCGTGGATCCAGCTCAGGCCGACGGTGCCGGCGTCGGCGACGTGCTCCAGGTTGGCCACCGCCAGCGAGGTGTCGGCCTGGTAGTGGTTGTCGGACTTCAGCCACATCAGGTCGCTGCGCCAGCCTTGCTTGCCGCCCAGGCGCAGCACGGCGGTGCGGTCGAAGGCCTTGCGTGCGGCCAGGTAGTAGGCGCCGCCGCGGTCGAAGTTGGCGCCCAGGTCGACCTTGCCCAGGTTCACCGGGTCGCCCTGGATCAGGAAGCCGTCGCCCAGGGTCACCACCTGGCGGCCGCCGGAAATGTCCACGCCGTCTTCGCCCAGGGCCGGGAACAGGTTGGCCGAGCGCCAGCCCAGGTACAGGTCTTCGATGGCGGTGCGGCGCTCGTCACCCAGGGTCAGGCCGGCAGCATCGCCATCGCCCCAGGTGGCGGAGCTGAGCAGGTTGAAGGCGCCGTAGAGCGCGCCGCTGTCGGCCAGGGCCTGGCTGCCGCTGAGGCCATACTTGATGTAGCCCTCCTGCCAGGCGCTGCTGCCGGGCTTGCGGTTGCCGGCCAGGTTGTAGCTTTCGTCGCTGTGGAAGGCGCCGAACAGGGCTTCGAGGTCGGCGTTGAGGGTGGTGCCGTCGTGGTTGTACAGCTCGTAGGCCTGGGTGACCGGGGCGGCGAACAGCAGGGCCAATGTGCAGGCGAGTTTGTGCCTCATGGTGTGCTCCATGTTTTTGTTGTTGTTTTCGGGTTGCCTGTGCCGGCCTCTTCGCGGGTGAACCCGCTCCCACAGGGACCCCACAGTGTTCAGGCCTGTGGTGATCCTGTGGGAGCGGGTTTACCCGCGAAAGGGCCGGTACAGGCTGAAGATCAGAGCTTGATCAACACCGATTTCAGCTCGGTGTAGTGCTCGATGGCAGCCGCCCCCATCTCACGGCCGACGCCGGACATCTTGTAGCCGCCAAAGGGCAAGGCAGGGTCGAGGGCGCTGTGGCAATTGACCCACACCGACCCCGACTTGATGCGCGGGATCATCCGGTGCACGGCGGCCAGGTCGTTGGACCAGATGCTCGCACCCAGGCCATAGGGGTTGTCGTTGGCCATGCCGATCACTTCGTCGATGTCATCGAACGGCATCGCCACCAGCACCGGGCCGAAGATTTCTTCCTGCACCAGGCGGTGGCGCTGGTCGACATCGACGATCACTGTCGGCTTGACGAAGTAGCCCGGCCCGAAGCCTTCGCCACCGCAGGCGATGGTCGCGCCCAGCTCGCGGCCAAGCTCGATGTAGCCGGTGACGCGGTCCTGCTGCTTGGCCGAGATCAGCGGGCCCATCTGCACCGCCGGGTCCAGGCCGCTGCCCAGCTTCATGCCGTTGGCGATGCCGGCGATGTCGGCCACCACGTTGTCGAAGTGCTTGCGGTGCACGTACAGGCGGGACCCGGCACAGCACACCTGGCCCTGGTTGAAGAAGATCGCCGTGGCCGCGCCGGCGGCGGCTTCCTGCAGGTTGGCGTCGGGCATGACGATGGTCGGCGACTTGCCGCCGAGTTCCAGGGTGACGCGGGTCATGTTGTCCATGGCCGCCTTGCCGATCAGCTTGCCGACCTCGGTGGAGCCGGTGAAGGTCAGCTTGTCCACGCCGGGGTGGCGGCTGAGTGCTGCACCAGCGTTCAGGCCGGTGCCGGTGACCACGTTGAACACGCCAGCCGGGTAGCCGGCTTCGTCCACCAGCTCAGCCAGCTTGAGCACGCTCAGCGGTGTTTCGTCGGCGGGCTTGAGCACTACGGTGCAACCGGTAGCCAGGGCCGGGCCGAGCTTCCAGCAGGCCAGCAGCAACGGGAAGTTCCAGGCGACGATGGCGCCGACCACGCCCACTGCCTCGCGCCGCACGAAACCAAGGAACTGGTCGTTGGGCATCAAAGGCATCGAGGCTTCGACGGTGCTACCCTCGATCTTGGTGGCCCAGCCGGCCATGTAGCGCAGGAAGTCGATGGCCAGTTGCACATCCATCACCTGGGCAACGGCGGCGCTCTTGCCGTTGTTCAGGCATTCCAGTTCGGCCAGCTGGCGGGCGTCGCGCTCCATCAGGTCGGCCAGGCGCCACAGCAGGTTCTGCCGATCGCGTGGGCGCAGGCGGCTCCACGGCGAATCATCGAAGGCCTGGCGCGCGGCGCGCACGGCGCGGTCGACATCTTCGGCCTCGGCGGCGGGCACTTCACCCAGTACCTCGCCAGTGGCCGGGTTGCGGAACGACAGGGTGCGACCGCTGGCGGCGTCCTGCCAGTCGGCGCCGATGCGCATCTTCAGCTTGCGTTCGAGAAAGGCGCGGGTGGCGGGCAGGATGGGCAGTTCGGAA
>Ga0268257_1000156_pt1 | contig 121581 bp, 112 predicted proteins | sample AgamicAtPrz_FD_200249 | JGI IMG/M metagenome (GOLD analysis project Ga0268257, IMG submission 200249) | Agave microbial communities from Guanajuato, Mexico - At.P.rz (v2) (version 3) | ecosystem: Host-associated > Plants > Phyllosphere > Phylloplane/Leaf | place: Guanajuato, Mexico | collected... | reverse complement strand
GTTAAGCCCGCCAGCGCAGATGGTACTGCAGTCATGTGGGAGAGTATGTCGTCGCCTTTCTTTTGAAAAACCCTGTTTCTAAACGAAACGGGGTTTTCTGTTTTATGGCAATTTTGGAAATCCCGCAATGCTGCTGTCCTAGAACTTTTTTCCTGACCAAGCGTTAGGGATGACGTACATGCTTGCTTGTCACGAAGGAATGTGGCATTTTAAACTATAACCCTATAACTGTTAAATTATAGTCAATTGTTGACGGTTAAATATTGATACTTTAGACTTTTTGGATTTGAATGAGTATTTTTGTGTTTAAATTACTTTTTAAATATGAAGAAAAATATTTTATTGTTAGCACTTCTTGCTGTAACAGGTTTAAGTGCGCAACAACGTCCAAAGTTAGTTGTGGGTATAGTTGTCGATCAAATGAAAATGGAATATTTATATCGCTTTTCAGATGATTTTTCTCCTAACGGCTTTAAAAGATTAATGAATGATGGATTTACTTTCCAGAATATGCATTACAATTATATGCCAACTTATACTGCTCCTGGACACGCTTCAATCTACACTGGTACAACTCCAGCTACACACGGAATTGTAGGTAACGAATGGTTTAGCAGAACTCTTGGAAAAGAAATGTATTGTACGGATGATGCAGGAGTTAAAACTGTAGGTGATGGCACTGCCGAAGAAGGCGCGATGTCTCCAAAGAATCTTCAAAGTACTACAATTACTGATGAAGTAAGAATGGCTACTAACTTTACTGGAAAAGTTATTGGAATGAGTCTAAAAGATCGTGGAGCCATATTGCCAGCAGGACATTTTGCGAACTGGGCATTTTGGTACAGTAAAACAGGTTCTTTTATTTCTAGTACTTTTTACGGTGAGAAACTGCCAGAATGGGTTACTGAATTCAATAATGAAAAAAACTACTTAAAATATATTAATAAAGGATGGGATTTGTATAAACCTGCTTCAGTTTACAATGAAAGTCTTCCAGATAATAATCCATATGAAGGAAAGCTGTATGGAAGTGCTGCACCTGTTTTTCCATATGATTTAAAATCTATGTATGAAAAAAATGATGCAGGTGTTATCAGAGCTACTCCTTTTGGAAATGATCTTTTAGCTGAGTTTGCAAAAAGAGCTATTGAGAAAGAAGAATTAGGGAAGGATAATGTTACTGATTTCTTAACTGTTAGTTTTTCATCTACAGATTATGTAGGTCATTTGTTAGGTCCTAGATCGATGGAACTTCAAGATACTTATCTAAGATTAGATCAGACAATTGCTGATTTCTTGGCTTATTTGGATAAAACAGTTGGAAAAGGGAATTACTTACTTTTCTTAACTGCTGATCATGCCGGAGCTGAAAATGTAATCTATTTGAAAGATCGTAAATATAATGTTGACAATTATCCTTCAAAAGAGGTTAAGAAAAGCTTACAGGATTTTTCAACTAAGACTTTCGGTGTAGATTTGATTCAAAATTATTCGAATTTTAATGTTTTCTTTAATAAGCAAATTGTTAAGGACAAGAAATTAGATTTTGATAAAGTTAAAGATGCTTTTAAAAAGTTTTTAATAACCCAACCGCAAGTTAAAAAGGTTTATACAGAAGAAGAAGTTTTAGCGAATGCTGGAAATGACTATGCTCTTAATTTTGTGGCAAAAGGTTATGATGTTACACAAAATGGTGATTTAGTTATTGTAGATAAGCCTGGTATGATTGAATATACTCCAACAGGTACATCTCACGGCACCATTTATAGCTATGATACACATGTTCCAGCTATTTTCTATGGTTGGCATATCAAAAAAGGTGAGTCGTATGATAAAAAAGCAATTACGGAAATTGCTCCAACAATTGCTCAAAAAATTAAAGTTACTTTCCCAAATGGAACCGAGGCAAAAGTTATGACTGAAGTTCTTGACAATAAAAAATAAAAAGATTATTATTTAGAAAAACCTGTCTTCATGACAGGTTTTTTTATGCCATAAAAAAAAGGCTTTTCAATTAAGAAAAGCCTTTTGTAATAGTGACTTAGTAAGCACTTGTTAAGTATTAACACTATGCGTTTGCTAATACTATTTCTTCGTTAAAAGGAAGATTCCAAGCTTCTGCAACTCCTTTGTAAAGAATTTTTCCATTAGCTACGTTTAATCCTTTTTTCAATTCTTCATTTTCTGCGCAAGCTTTTTCCCATCCTTTGTTTGCTAATTGTACAGCATATGGTAAAGTTGCATTTGTTAAAGCTAAAGTAGAAGTGTAAGGAACAGCTCCTGGCATATTAGCTACACAGTAGTGAACGATATCATCAATAATGAAAGTTGGGTTTTCGTGAGTTGTAGGAGTACAAGTTTCTATACATCCTCCTTGATCTACCGCTACGTCAACAACAACAGTTCCAGGACGCATTAATTTAAGCATATCACGAGTAATTAAGTGAGGTGCTTTTGCTCCTGGAATTAAAACAGCACCAACGATTAAGTCAGCATCTTTAATTGCTCTTGTAATATTGTAGTGGTTAGACATCTCTGTGTTTACGTTTGCAGGCATGATATCATCCAATTGGCGTAAACGAGGTAGGCTTAAGTCCATAATAGTAACTTGAGCACCTAAACCAGCAGCCATTTTTGCAGCTTGAGTTCCTACAATTCCTCCACCTAAAACTAATACTTTTGCAGGTGGTACACCTGGAACTCCTCCTAAAAGAATTCCTCTTCCTTTTAATGGTTTTTCAAGATATTTCGCTCCTTGTTGGATAGCCATACGACCAGCAACTTCAGACATTGGAACTAATAATGGTAAACTTCTGTCTGTCTTTTCTACAGTTTCGTAAGCTAAACAAACAGCTCCTTTTTCTAACATTGCATGTGTTAATTCTTCTGACGAAGCGAAGTGGAAGTAAGTGAATAATAATTGATCTTTTTTAATCAATGGGTATTCAGAAGCAATTGGTTCTTTTACTTTGATGATCATTTCTGCAATAGCATAAACTTCTTCAATTGTTGGTAAAATAACTGCACCAGCTTGTGCATATTCTTCATCGGCGAAACCACTTCCTAAACCAGCAGTAGATTGAACATAAACTGTATGTCCGTGTTTTTTCATTTCTGATACACCTGCAGGAGTTAAAGCAACTCTGTTTTCGTTATTTTTTATTTCTTTAGGAACACCTATTATCATTTTGTTATATTTTTTGTTTTTTATTGAAATTGTTTTACAAATCTACAGATAGAGAATAAATTATGGTTTAATGCTTAATAAATAAGAAAATATTATTTTATTTTTTACTTTTACAGAAAAATATTCTGTTTTTGGTCTGAATTTATTCTTCAAAAAGAAAAAAAGACTAAATCTATCTAATTTTAATAAAACGTTTTCGTTATGGCTTTAGATGAAATTGACAAAAAAATCCTACGTCTTTTGCAGGAAGACGCGCACTATACTTTAAAAGACATCGCAAACAAAATAAACTTGTCTTTAACACCAGTTCATGATCGGGTGAAACGTCTTGAAAAAGATGGCATTATAGAAAAATATGTGACGCTTCTAGACAAGAAAAAACTCGGAAATAATTTGACCGTTTACTGCCAAGTTACGCTTACAAAACAGACTTACGATACATCGGAAGGATTTAACCAATCGATTTTGAATTTGCCTGAAGTAGTAGAGTGTAATTATGTTTCAGGAAACTTCGATTATATGCTGAAAATTATAATTCCAGACATGGAAAGTTATCATCATTTTCACCAGAAAAAATTATCGGTTTTGCCCGAAGTCTCTTTGATCAATACTGTTTTTGTTATTTCAGAAGTGAAAAGTACGACTGTTCTTCCGATTTAATAAAAAAAACCATCAGGAAATCCTGATGGTTTTTAGCAAAAAAGTTAGTTTGGTTGAATTAATAATAAGTATAACGTCTTACTTTGGCAATATATTTTGCTAAACGAATAACTTGATGGCTGTAACCATATTCGTTATCGTACCAAATGTACAGTACGATGTTTTTTCCGTCTTTAGAAACAATAGTAGCATTGCTGTCATAAATAGATGGAGCAGAAGTACCTACTATGTCAGATGAAACCAATTCGTTATTTAAAGAATATTTTATTTGCTCTACTAATTCTCCTTCAAGAGCATATTTTTTCATGATTTTATTAATTCCTGCAATTGATGTAGCTTTCTTAACTTCTAAATTTAAAACAACAAGCGATCCATTAGGAACAGGAACACGAATTGCATTCGAAGTTAATTTGCCTTCCAATGATGGTAAAGCTTTTGCAACAGCACTTCCTGCGCCAGTTTCGGTAATCACCATATTCAAAGCAGCTGCTCTACCGCGACGGTATTTTCTATGCATATTATCTACCAAATTTTGATCGTTGGTGTAAGCATGAATGGTTTCTAAATGTCCTTTTACAACGCCAAGAGTTTCTTCAATCACTTTTAAAATTGGAGTGATGGCATTTGTTGTACATGATGCAGCTGAAAAAATATTTACTTCATCAGGGTTAAATTCATTATGATTTACACCATGTACAATATTCGGTACACCCTTTCCAGGAGCAGTCAGTAAAACTTTACTAGCTCCGTTTGATTTTAAATGTCTTTTTAATGCTTCTTCGGTAGTAAACGCTCCAGTGTTATCAATTACTAAAGCATCATTGATTCCATAGACAGTATAATCGATTTCTTCTGGGGAATTTGCTGTAATGATATGAACAGTTGTCCCGTTTATAATTAAGGCATTGTTTTTAGCATCGGCTATAACAGAACCTTGAAAATCTCCGTGAATTGAGTCATATCGCAATAGAGAAGCTCGTTTCTCTAAGCTTGTAGCGTCATTTTTATCACGAGTTACAATTGCTCTTAATCGTAGCTGATCTCCTTTTCCAGTTTTAGACATTAGCTCTCTCGCCAATAGACGTCCAATTCTTCCAAAGCCATACAAAACAATATCCTTAGGCTTAATTTCTTTTGAAGATTTTGCTTTTTTCAATTTTTCAATAACAAAATATCTTGCATCAGGATATTTCTCATCTTCTAAGCGATACTCGTAAGTTAGTTTTCCCAAATCTATTTTTGCTGGTGGAAGATCTAATGATAATACCACTTTTGCGATTTCAACCGAATCAAAAATACTGATTGGTTTACCTACGAATTCACCAGCATATTGATGAAGATTGATAATATCGCTAACGTTTTTATCCAATAACTGATTTTTGAATAAAACCATCTCGATTGATTTGTCATACCATAAATCGCTTATGACTTTGATTAATTCGACACCGGCTTTTCTTCGGTCGACTTGTAAGGATACCTCTTTTTGGTACAATGATTTGTTACTCATAATTGAAAAAATAAAATGCTCACTATTTTAAAATTTTGCGCAAAAGTATCTATTTCAATCGATTTCGTAAACTATTTTAGCATTTATTTTTGAAAATAAAAAAGCCACCTTAGATTTCTATAAGATGGCATTTTTTGAAGTTTTCAGTAGCAGTACCAGTTTGCAGTTTTAGTAACTGAAAACTGGGACCGAAAACTGTGACTTAAATTATAATTCTGAAAATTTCCCCGTTTCTGTTGATCATTTCAATTCGAACGCTTTGTCCTTCGTCTTTTTTACTTAAAAGTTTTGAAACCGTTTCAACGTTTGTTGCTTTTACATTATCAATGCTAAGAATAATATTTCCTACTAATTCATTTTGATATTGCATTAAATTCTCATTGCTGATGTTTTTAATTTTAACGCCATAATCGATTCTGAATTTTTTCTTGTCAGCAGCATCGATATTTTCTAATTCAATTCCTTTAAATTCAGCGCTGTAAAACTCATTTTTGCTTAAAGTGACAGGGACAGTTTTAGTTTTTCCGTCTTTAATGTAAGTTACTTTTACAACATCATTTGGACGTTTTGTATTGATGTAGCCAGATAAATCTGCATAAGTTGCAATATTTTGATCATCCAATTTTACAATGATATCACCTTTAGTTAAACCAGCTTTTTCTGCGCCAGAATTTTTAGAAACTCTATTAATGTAGAATCCTTGCGTTTCTGTTACTCCCAATTCTTTAGAAGCTGTTGCATTCAATTCGCCACCTTCAACACCAAGAATACCTCTTTGAACATTTCCATATTCCATAATATCCTCAATAATTTTACGAGCTATATTAGAAGGAACAGCAAAAGAATATCCAACATAAGAACCTGTCATTGAAGAAATCATGGTATTAATTCCAATTAATTCACCTCTTGCATTTACTAACGCTCCACCGCTATTACCTGGGTTTACTGCAGCATCAGTCTGAATGAAAGATTGGATTCCGCTTTGGTCTAAATTTCTAGCTTTAGCCGAAACAATTCCAGCAGTTACAGTAGAAGTCAAGTTATAAGGATTTCCAACTGCCAATACCCATTCTCCGACTTTTACGTTATCAGAATTTGCAAAAGCAGTATAAGGAAGTTTTTCATCAGCATTGATTTTCAAAAGGGCAATATCCATTTTTGAATCCGTACCGATTAACTTCGCTTTGTATGATTTTTTATTATTTAGAGTAATTTCAATTTCTGTGGCATCTTTAATTACGTGATTATTCGTAACAATGTATCCGTCTTCAGAAATAATAACACCAGAACCAGTTCCTACTTGTTCTTGTTGTTGCTGCCCGCCATATCCGTAGAAAAATTCAAGCATTGGGTTGCTAATAGTTCTTCTCGAAACATTTTTTACGTGAACAACGGTATGTACAGTTTTGTCTGCCGCTTCGGTAAAATCTAGTATTTCAGCACCTAAACCAACATTTTTTCCATAAGAGTTAGGGGCAAGAGTTACAACAGAATTTCCTTTTCCAAAAAAAGAATTGTTGCTTTCAAATAATAACTTGTAAGCACCAAGAGTAATAGCACCACTTAATAATGACACTAAAAATAAGGCTGAAAATCTTTTCATATTAGAATTTGTAATTAAGTTATTAGAATTTAAGTTTCATGTTTTATTTAACGTAAAATTACTTCAAAAAATTATTTGTAAAAACGGTTTAACGCTCTTTAACAATGATTAACATTTCATTAATTAATAGTTCGTACTTTTGCATTTCTAACAACTAAAAAATGCAAATAGAATTTTATAAATATCAAGGTACTGGAAACGATTTTGTAATGATTGATAATCGTACAAATTTCTTTCCAAAAGACGATGTGAAACTTATTGAGCGTCTGTGCGACAGACGTTTCGGAATTGGAGCAGACGGATTAATTTTACTCGAAAATGATTCTGAAACTGACTTCAGAATGGTGTATTATAACTCAGATGGAAATCAGAGTTCGATGTGTGGAAACGGCGGACGTTGCCTTGTTGCTTTTGCCAATCAATTAGGTGTAATTGATGACAAAACCACTTTTATCGCAACCGACGGATTGCATCATGCTTCTGTAAGTGCTGATTCAATTGTGTCTTTACAAATGATTGATGTAAACGAAATTCAGAAAAAAGATTCTTATACTTTCCTAAATACAGGTTCTCCGCACCATGTTCAGATTGTAGATGATTTGGAACATTATAATGTAAAAGAAAACGGAGCCGCAATTCGTTATGGTGAATTGTACGGAGAAAAAGGAAGCAATGTCAATTTTGTTAAAAAAGTGGATAACGATACTTTTTCTTTAAGAACTTACGAAAGAGGAGTTGAAGATGAAACTCTTGCCTGCGGAACTGGAGCAACTGCAGTTGCAATTGCTATGAACGCGATCGGCGAAACTGATAAAACCTCAATAAACTTAAATGTTGAAGGAGGAAAACTAGTGGTTTCTTTTGATAAAAATAATGACGGTTACACAAACGTATTCTTAACAGGACCTGCAAAATTCGTATTCAAAGGAACAATTGAGATTTAATTTTATAAATCTCAAATTTTAAATTCCAAATTCCAATCAATCTAAAATCTACAATCTAAAATATCAAGATGATTACATTAAAAGGCGATTCGATTTATTTGCGTCCACTTGAGCCTCAAGATTTAGAGTTCATTTACTCTATAGAAAATGACGAAAATATTTGGGAAGTTAGTAATACGCAAACTCCTTACAGTCGTTTTTTGATTAAACAATATTTGGAAAATGCACATCAAGATATTTATGAAGCAAAACAGCTTCGTTTGGCTATCTGCCAAGATGAAGATTTTCCTGCTATCGGATTGATTGATTTATTTGATTTTGATCCTAGAAATAATAGGGCAGGGATTGGTATTGTTATTCAGAAAGAAGAAAATCAAAGGAAAAATATTGGTTCTGAGGCTTTAGGGCTTTTAATAAAATATTCTTTTTATAATTTAAATCTTCATCAATTGTATGCAAATATTGGTGTACAAAATGTAGCAAGTCTTGCACTTTTTACTAAATTTGGTTTTAAGAAAATCGGAATCAAAAAAGACTGGATCTTGTATCATAACCGCTATCACGATGAAGCAATTTATCAGTTAATTAATAAACAAATTTAAATTTTAAGCTTTGAGTCTAAAAAAAATAATCACGATAAGTGCCGTAGCCATCATTTCAGTTTTATTGATTTATGGTTTTATATTAATCAGTAAAATATTTAGTTCTAATACTAAATTTGAAGAAAAGGAAGTGTATGTCTATGTGCCGACAGATGCCAATTATGCTGATGTAAAAAAGATATTAGCACCTTACATAAAGAATTTTGACAACTTTGAATTGGTTGCCGAAAAAAGAGATTATCCGCAAAATGTAAAATCTGGACGTTTTTTACTGAAAAAAGATATGAATAATATCGACTTAGTAAGAGCAATGCGTTCTAATATTCCTGTTAAGTTGGTTTTCAATAATCAAGAAAGATTAGAGAATTTTGCCGGGAGAATCGGAGCAGAAATTGAAGCAGATAGTTTGTCACTTCTAAAAGCGATAAAAGATTCTACATTTTTAGCAGCAAACGGATTTAATGAAGAAAATGTTTTTGCAATGTTTATTCCAAATACTTACGAAGTTTATTGGAATACTTCAGCTGAAAAGTTCCGTGATAAAATGATAAAAGAATATCATAATTTCTGGACAGCTGAAAGAATCGAGAAGGCAAAGAAACAAGGTTTAACTCCAGTGCAAGCTACAATTTTAGCTTCAATTGTGCATAAAGAATCCGTTAAAAAAGACGAAAGGCCACGAATTGCAGGAGTTTATTTGAATCGTTTGCGTTTAGAAATGCCTTTGCAGGCTGATCCAACCGTTATTTATGCTTTAAAATTAAGAGACAACAATTTTGATCAAGTTATAAAAAGAGTTTTTTACAATGATTTGGTAATGAGATCGCCATATAATACTTATGTAAACAAAGGACTTCCGCCTGGACCAATTGCAATGCCTGATATTACAGCATTGGAAGCAGTTTTAAATCCAGAGAAGAACGATTATATTTATTTTTGTGCAAGTGTAGATCGTTTCGGATATCACGAGTTTACAGCGACATTGGCAGAACACAATGTAAATGCAAAAAAATATTCTGACTGGATTGCTAGTCAAGGTGTGACAAGATAAATTTAAGTCTCTAAAAAGAACCGAAGTAGAATTTACTTCGGTTTTTTTTTCAAGTGCAAAAATTGGATTGAAATCGAAAATTTATGAATTTATTATTTTGAGTATTTTTTGTAATGAATTAATAAAAAAATAAACATTTTTTGATGTTCAATTTTATAAAATTCAAAAACTGGTTTTCAATATTTGAATAAAAAACCAAGTACTTAATATAAGAAAATTCTTTCTTTTTAATGAAATTTGCTTAAAATTTATATAAAATGCGATTTTTTTTGGCTTCAATTTTTGGTTTTTAAAGCTAAAAAAAGAGAACTGAAATCTCTCGGAATCCATTACTATAACTGGGATAGAAGCAGTTTACGATTTTACGTAAAAAATGCTAAACTATTGATTTTAAGCATATTTTTAAAATAACTTATCTTTGCACCGTAGAAATTTCAAGAGGGTGACAGCGTCTTGAAGAAAAACAATTTATGATAAAGAAATGGTATTTTTATGCGAGTTTAGTCGTTATTATTACATTTTTAAGTTTGGGATTTATTCCCTCTAACCACGAAACCAAACCTTGGTTTTTAATTGAAAAAACGGATGGATCAGAATACATTTTTCCATCTAAAGAAAAAGATGATTATCCAAAAATCGCAAACGTCCCATTCACAGGAAATCGTCTAATAGGATTTAAAGAAGCAGTCGCTTTTAAAGAATCACAAGGGCAGTACAGACTTGTAAATACTCTTGGTTATATGGGCAAATATCAATTTGGTTCTAAAGCTTTGAGAGCAATCGGAATTAATGATACTAAAGCCTTTTTAAAAGATCCTGCTCTACAAGAAAAAGCTTTTATGGCTTTACTAGCCAAAAACAAATGGATTTTACGTAACGAAATCGAAAAGTACGAAGGCAAAATCGTCAGCGGTATTGAAATTACCGAATCAGGAATTTTAGCTGCAGCGCATTTAGGCGGGGCAGGTTCTGTAAAGAATTTTTTCAAAAACAAAGGAAGCAGGCATTTTAGAGATGCTTTTGGGACTTCTTTGAAAAGCTACATGAGAGATTTTGCAGGTTACGATCTTTCTTTTATAGAAGCTGATAGTAACGCAACAGTAAACGACTAAATTAAAAGAGGTTGTTTCGCAATAGGTGAAACAACCTCTTTTTCTATTTATTTTCCATATCGGTAATACTGAGTACTGAGACTGAGACTGCAAAAACTCAATCTATCAAAGCTTCTAAGATTTTTATGGCCGCTTCACTTATTTTAGTTCCAGGTCCAAAAACGGCCGATGCGCCCGCATCAAACAAGAATTGATAGTCCTGAGACGGAATAACACCACCCACAATTACCATAATATCTTCTCGTCCATGTTTTTTTAATTCTTCTATCACTTGAGGCACCAATGTTTTGTGACCAGCAGCAAGTGATGAAACACCTAAAATATGAACATCATTTTCAACGGCTTGTTTTGCTGCTTCTGCCGGAGTTTGAAATAATGGGCCTATATCAACATCAAAACCAACATCGGCATAACCTGTTGCGACTACTTTTGCACCACGGTCGTGACCGTCTTGTCCCATTTTAGCAATCATAATTCTAGGACGTCTTCCTTCTTGTTTGGCAAAAACATCTGCTAGTTGTTTTGCTTTTTCAAAATTCTCGTCATTTTTTATTGCTGCACTATACACTCCGCTAAAAGATTTAATTTGTGCTTTAAAACGGCCAAAAACTGTTTCCAATGCATTACTGATTTCGCCTAATGTTGCTCGGTTTCTAGCGGCTTCAACTGCATTTTCTAGTAAGTTTCCTTGTCCTGTCTGAGCACAATGGATTAATTTTTCTAGTGACTTATTAACTTTTTCAGAATTTCTCGTTCGTTTTATTTCTTCAAGACGTTCAACCTGTTGTTTGCGAACCAATTGATTGTCTACATCCAAAATATCCAACGGATCTTCCTTCTCTAAACGATATTTATTCACACCGACAATAATATCTTGCCCGCTGTCAATTCTTGCTTGTTTTCTAGCTGCAGCTTCTTCAATTCGAAGTTTCGGAATTCCAGCTTCGATTGCTTTTGTCATTCCGCCGAGTTCTTCTACTTCTTCAATTAATTTCCAAGTCTTTTCTACGATGTCATTGGTTAAACTTTCAATATAGTAACTTCCAGCCCAAGGATCGACTGTTTTAGTGATTTTAGTTTCTTCTTGAAGAAATATTTGAGTATTTCTAGCAATTCTGGCAGAGAAATCTGTTGGAAGCGCGATTGCCTCGTCTAAAGCATTGGTATGAAGTGATTGTGTTCCGCCAAAAGCCGCTGCTGCCGCTTCTATACAAGTTCTAGCAACATTGTTAAACGGATCTTGTTCTGTCAAACTCCATCCGCTGGTTTGGCAATGTGTTCTTAAGGCCAGAGATTTATCACTTTTTGGATTAAACTGCTGTAATAATTTTGCCCAAATCATTCGGCCAGCTCTCATCTTGGCAATTTCCATAAAATGATTCATTCCGATTGCCCAGAAGAAAGATAACCTTGGAGCAAAATCGTCAATCGTCATTCCTGTTGATAATCCGGTTCTAATGTATTCTAAACCATCTGCCAAAGTATATGCTAATTCAATATCAGCTGTTGCTCCAGCTTCCTGCATATGATAACCAGAAATGGAAATAGAATTGAATTTTGGCATTTTTTTGCTCGTAAATTCAAAAATATCAGCAATGATTTTCATCGAAGGAGTTGGAGGGTAGATATAAGTATTTCTAACCATAAACTCCTTTAATATATCATTTTGAATTGTTCCCGATAATTTTTCTGGACTAACACCTTGTTCTTCAGCAGCAACTATATAAAAAGCCATAATAGGTAAAACAGCTCCATTCATAGTCATAGAAACAGACATTTCATCTAGCGGAATCTGATCGAAAAGCACTTTCATGTCTTCAACAGAATCTATTGCGACACCAGCTTTTCCCACATCGCCAACAACTCTTTCATGATCTGAATCGTAACCGCGGTGCGTTGGCAAGTCAAAAGCAATGGAAAGACCTTTTTGTCCAGCGGCTAAATTTTTTCTATAAAAAGCATTACTTTCTTCTGCTGTCGAAAATCCGGCATATTGACGAATAGTCCACGGACGTCTCACATACATCGTTGCGTAAGGTCCGCGCAGGTTTGGTGCAAAACCAGCTCCGAAATCAAGAAATTCTAAATCTTCGATATCTTTCTCAGAATAGTTTTTTTTAATTTCGATTCCTTCAGCAGTCGTAAAGTTATCTGCCAAGTTTTCTTGACTTTCAGCTTTCAGCTTTTGACTTTGAAGAGTAATATGTTTAAGGTCTTTTCTAATCATTGAGACACTTTTTTTGAATTTTTAATTAATTACGTTTGAGATTATTCTAATTCCAATCTTTCTTGCTCCATTTTCTCAGCCAATCTCTTTTCGATAATTGGGGTAATTAATGTTTTTCTTGGTTTGATTTTTACAAAAGGAAACAATTCTAAATCATGTTTCATTCTATCCTCTTTATTAGGATATTTATTTGTCCCTAAAAGAATTTCTTTTTTAGAATCGAATAATTCTTGCTCTTTATTGGCACTTTCCTGAATTTTCTTTTTAATTGTGCCATCATTTAAAAGTTTTAAGAAACCGCCATTGGCTTCAATATCTTTAAATAACGCCAAGCTTTTTTCTGCCAATTGCATGGTTAAGCTTTCGATGTAATAACTTCCATCAGCTGGATTGTCAACTTTATCAAAATAACTTTCATGCTTTAAAATTAAAAGCTGATTTCTAGCAATTCGGTCTCCAAATTCGTTGTCTTTATGATATAATGCATCATAAGGCAAATTGGCAATCGCATCTGCACCGCCTAAAATTGATGACATGCATTCAGTTGTCGTACGCAACATATTGACATTATAATCGTAAATGGTTTTATTACGCTTTGTTGGCGTTACCAAAAAATGACATTTTATTTCTGGATTATATTCTTTAGCAATTAAATTGAAAAGCATTCGAAGCGCTCTCAGTTTGGCAATTTCAAAGAAATAATTGGTTCCAACTGAAATCTGAAAAACAATAGATTTTGCTTTATCAGAGAAACGATTTAAATATTCGTTTGCGTGTGATAAGCTGTAAGCAATTTGCTGAGTAATATTTGCTCCAGAATTTTGGTACAATCCCAAATCTACACTTAGCAGATTTAAATTGGTTGTACTTTTAAAAAGTAAATCTAAAGTTTCAAAATTATTTTTCTCAGAAGTCGTAAACCAATTTCCTTCTCGTGCCAATTGTCCAATCGGATCAAAATTGCAGTAAAAAATGGCTTTTTTCTGTATTGAAATAGTGTCTAATTTTTTAACGAAATCGATTGAAATGAAACTGAAATGAAAATAAACCGTTCTGTTTTCTAAAGGAAGATTTTCTAATAGTTTTTGAATATCGATTTTATCGTTTTCAATCGTAAAACGAAGACTTTCCGCGCCTCTTTCAAGAGTATTTAAAGCTCTTTCGATTGATTTTTCAACGTCAAAAACAAAGATATTTTGGCAGATTTTAAAATCTGAGGCTTGAGTATTTACATTTGCGGCTTTTGTGAACTCATCACTATGATAAAAAGGTTTTACCTGAATATCTTCTGGAGAATTCCAAATAACAGTTTGATTGTAATCAGCTCCGTCCAATTCAAACTGAATTTTTTGTTTCCATTGTTTGGATGAAATCGGATTAAAATCGTCGAATAGGTTAGTGGCCATTGAACTTTTTTTGATTATTCTTTTTCTTGAATCGTGTCTCCTTCAAATTGTATGATATAAATATCTTCGCTGTCCTTTTTCATAAAATACTTTTCGCGAGCGTATTTCTCAATTTGTTCTGGATTTTTGAGCAGTTTAATTTGCTCCTGATCTTTTTTGATTTCTTCCTGATAATATTTTTTATTATCCTCAAGCTCATGTATTTGTTCATCTAAGAAACGATGATCAAAATAAGAGTAATTGTCTAAAAATAACATCCAAACAATAAAAAACAGTAAAACCCAAACATATTTATTGCCTAGATATTTAAACCACTTTTTGTCTTTATATGGATTCTTGAATTTCATATAAGATAATTTCTTTTGAATTGTTTTTTTTAGACCTGTTAGAGAGCAAACCCCACCTTCGCCGGGCTGCATATAATTTTATGGTTTAAATTTACGATAAAAATTATAAAATTCTCTGATTAATTACGGCACGAACGACATCAATTGCTACCGTATTGTATTTGTCATTCGGGATGATAATGTCTGCAAAAGCCTTAGAAGGTTCGATAAATTGCTCATGCATAGGCTTTAAAGTCGTTTGATAACGGTTTAAAACTTCATCAATATCGCGTCCGCGTTCTGAAATATCTCTTTTTAAACGACGAATTAATCTTTCGTCAGAATCTGCGTGAACAAAGATTTTAATGTCGAACATGTCACGCAATTCCGGATTTGTCAAAATCAAAATTCCTTCCACAATCATCACTTTTCGTGGATGAGTCGAAACGGTATCGTCTGTTCTGTTGTGCTGAATAAAAGAATAAACCGGCTGATCGATTGTTTCTCCTGCTTTTAAAGCTTTTAGATGTTTTACCAATAATTCAAAATCAATCGCACGTGGGTGGTCAAAATTTATTAATGCTCTTTCGTCAAAAGATAAATTATCGGTTTGTTTGTAGTACGAATCCTGAGAAATCACCCCAACTTCTGTGTCTGGTAATTCATTCATAATTTGGTGTACTACTGTAGTTTTTCCACTTCCTGTTCCTCCTGCAAGTCCGATAATGAGCATAAAATTTTTGTTTGATATTTGTTTGGCAAAAATAATAATTTAACTGAATCGTTAAACATTTAAAATAATTTAACCATATAAGTAACATAAGTAAATTTAAGTAAACAGATATTTAAACAAAATGCTTCTTAGCTGAACTTATATTACTTATATGGTGAAAAACATAAAAAAAATCCCGAAAGTAAACCTTCGGGATTTCGTGCAATCAGTATAGTTTAAAAAAATATTCTGAATTTAGTAAGCACTTGTAATTATTTATTCTTTTTTGCTTTAATCATCATTTCAAGCTGATCCCAAAGTTCTTCTGGAATTGCTTCTAATAAATTGAATTGTCCGGCACCTTTTAACCATTCGCCACCATCAATTGTGATTACATCTCCATTTATGTATGAAGAGAAATCTGAAACTAGGTAAGCAGCTAAATTTGCTAATTCTTGGTGATCTCCAACTCTTTTTAATGGCACTTTTTTAGCCATGTCAAATTTCTCTGAAAGATCTCCAGGCAATAATCTGTCCCAAGCACCTTTTGTAGGGAATGGTCCAGGAGCAATTGCGTTAGAACGAATTCCGTATTTTGCCCACTCTACAGCAAGACTTCTTGTCATTGCTAAAACTCCCGCTTTTGCAGTAGCACTAGGAACCACATAAGCAGATCCTGTCCAAGCGTAAGTAGTTACTATATTTAAAATCGTTGCCGAAGTTTGTTTCGTGTCAATCCAGTGTTTTCCAAAAGCTAACGTACAGTTTTTAGAACCTTTTAGTACGATATCTATCACAGTATCAAAAGCATTTGCAGATAATCTTTCGGTTGGCGAAATGAAGTTTCCTGCCGCATTATTTAAAAGAACATCTACTTTTCCGAAAACCTTTAAAGTTTCCTGAAGCATGTTTTCGACTTCTTCGTAATGGCGAACATCACATTGAAGAGGAAGACATTTGCCTCCAGTTTGGCTTTCCAGTTCGGCAGCTGTAGTTTTTAACTTTTCTAAATCTCTAGAAGTTATCGCTACTTGAGCTCCTAATTCGAGAAAATATTTGGTCATAGCTTTGCCTAAACCGCTTCCGCCGCCTGTAACGACAATGACTTTGCCTTTTAAAGCATCATCACGCAACATTTTATCTGTGTAGCTCATATTTTTTCTTTTTTTTACAATATTAGTTAAATAAAATAGGATGCACGCATAACAATGTTATAAAATTTTGAAAAATTTTATATATCGCATAATTTTTTTGCTGCAGATTCAAGTGTGAAGTCGTCTTTGGCAAAGCAAAAACGAATTAATTTTTGATCCTTATGATCTGAATAAAAGGTCGAAATAGGAATTGCAGCCACGCCATGATCGATAATTAGGTTTTTACAAAAAGTTACATCGTCATCATTTGAAATATTAGCATAGGAAGCAACCTGAAAATAAGTTCCTTCGCAAGGTTTTAGTTCAAAACGACTATTTTGAAGCAGTTTTTGAAAATAATCTCGTTTTTCCTGATAGAATTTTCCAAGAAGATTGACATCAACAACATCTAAATATTCGCTAATGGCAAACTGAGAAATACTATTCACGCTGAAAACCAAAAACTGATGGACTTTTTTGATTTCTTTCATTAAATGTTCTGGAGCAATAGTGTAGCCAATTTTCCAGCCTGTTATATGAAAAGATTTTCCAAAAGAAGAAACCATCACGCAACGGTCTAAAAGGAAATCTTTTGTATGTACCGAAATATGTTTTTCTTCGAAAGTAATATATTCGTAAACTTCATCGGATAAAATGATAATGTTTGGATATTTCTCCAGAAGATTTTTTAATTGGACAAAATCATTTTCAGTTAAGATTTTTCCAGTCGGATTATGCGGATTATTGATAATCATCAATCTGGTTTTAGCAGAACATGCTTTTTCAATTCTATCCCAATTTGGAGTATAATCGTCATTTAGAGCAACTCGAACAGGTTTTGCTTTACAAAGTAAAACAGGAGATTCGTAAGAATCATAACTTGGATCAAGAATAATTACTTCGTCATTTTCTCTTACTAAAGCTAAAATTGTTGTAAAAATTCCTTGCGTTGCTCCAGCCGTAACCAAAAGTTCTAAATCAGGATTAATCGTTCTATTGTATGAATCCTGAGTCAGCTTTGCAATTTTATTCATCAACGGCGGATAACCTGCCATTGGAGTATATTGATGTACATTTTCCTTTGCTAATCTTGCAACTATATCTGTTAATCTTTCGTCAACAGGGAAATTTGGAAATCCCTGAGAAAGATTTATGGCATTGTATTCGGTTGCCATTTTTGACATTACCGTAAAAATGCTTGTGGTTATGTTAGGGAGTTTGCTCATAGTGAAGTTTGATTAGGGAAAACTTGCAGGCCAAATAGAAATTAAAGGTTTTGTTCCTGATGATTATCCACAGGTATTGATAAATAGTAAAGAGTTCTCACAAGTCTATGATTATTGGTTGCCGGAATCCATTTAGGAGCTTTTTTTAGAACGCGAATTGCTTCGTTTCCTGTGCCGTGCCCAATATCTTTAATAACTTTTATATTGCTAAGATTTCCGTCTTTTTCAACTACAAAATTTACTTCAAGCATACCTTTTACATGTTCATCTTCTTCAGGGTAGAAGAAATTATTTTTGATGTATTTTTGAAATTTCTGTATTCCCCCTTCAAAATCAGGTTTTACATCAATTGAGTCAATAGCATATATTGTGGTGTCTTCTTTTATTTGAACTTCATTATCACTATCAGATATATTTGCTTCTGTGATAGATTCTTCAAAGTTGTTTTCTTTAACAATATTCTGTTCTGTTTTTTCTTCTTTTGAAGCTTTAGTTTCTGTGAAAAAATTACATTGTGTGAAACCAATCAAAATCAAAATTAGCATTAAAGTCTTTTTCATTCTCCTAAGATTAATTACATTTTATGAATAATAAAAATAGCAGGACGTTTATCAATGTCAATTTTTAATTTTTTCCAATCAGCAACTTTCAATGTTTTGATGAATTCTGTTGGCAAAGTAATATCTGCCGCAATACAAAGATGTGTTGCCGGACTTAAAATCTGCAAAAGATCTTCTATCAGTTTATTATTTCTGTATGGAGTTTCAATAAATAGTTGCGATTGATTTTTATCATAAGATAATTTCTCAAAATGACGAATTGCCGATTTTTTTTCGTCTTTATCAATAGGTAAATATCCGTTGAAAGTAAAACTCTGGCCATTCATTCCAGAAGCCATCATGGCCAATAGGATAGAAGAAGGGCCAACTAAAGGCACAACTTGAATTCCTTTTTCGTGCGCCAATTTTACAATTGCAGCACCAGGATCGGCAACGCCAGGACAGCCAGCTTCGCTCATTAATCCCATATTTGTTCCTTCCAACAAAGGTTTGATGAAATCATTGTGTTCGCTGGTTTCTGTTCTTTTGTTTAAGGTAAAAAGAACCAATTCAGATTGTTTTTTTTCTGGATAAACGGCTTTTATAGATTTTCTAGCAGTTTTGTCGTTTTCAACAATATAATGGTCGATAACTTCTATCGTTCTTCTAACAGTCTGAGGTAAAACATCCATCGGATCGCTTTCGCCCATTGTAGTTGGAATTAGATATAATTTTCCGAAAGATTTCATGTGCTTTTGTTTAAAATTAAAAAATTCAATTATCTCTTTTTTAGAAACAATTGAATTGTATTAGGAGTGTTTTTTAAGAAGCTGATCTGCAATTAAATCAGTCACTTCGTCCAGCATTTTATAAACGTTTTCAAAACCATTGGCAGAACCATAGTACGGATCAGGAACGTCTACATTTTCGTCTGGAAATAAATCGTTTAAAATCAAACGGACTTTGTTTTTGTGTTCTGGAGTTTTGGCTAAATGAATAACATCGCGAAAATTCGAATTGTCCATTACATAGATATAATCAAACTCATCAAAATCAGAGGCTTTTATTTGTCTTCCTTTTTGTGCGCTGATATTGATTCCGTATTTTTTGGCAACTTCAATAGAGCGTTTGTCAGGGCAATGTCCAACATGCCAAGAACCTGTTCCGGCAGAATCAACTAAAAATTTATCTTGAGGTAATTTAGAGGCTAAAATTCCTTCTGCTAAAGGTGATCTGCAGATATTTCCTAAACAAACCATTAAGATTTTTACAGGCATGGCGCGTATTAAAGCGTTAGTTTTTTATTGATGTCTTCAACAAACTTTTTGAATTGTTTGTCTGTAGAAACTAAGTTGTCGACTGTTTTACAAGCGTGAAGAACAGTTGCGTGATCGCGATCTCCAATTTGCGAACCAATATTAGCCAAAGAAGCTTTAGTGAATTTTTTAGCGAAGAACATGGCTAATTGTCTTGCTTGCACAACATGCCTCTTTCTAGTTTTAGATTGAAGTGTTTCAATGTCTAATTGGAAATAGTCTGAAACAATTTTTTGGATATAATCGATAGAGATTTCTCTCTTTACGTTTTTAACAAATTTCTCTACAACACTTTTCGCCAGTTCAATTGTAACTTCTTTTTTGTTGAAAGAAGATTGAGCGATCAATGAAATAATAGCTCCTTCAAGTTCTCTTACGTTTGTTTTGATGTTGCGGGCAACGTATTCTAAAATATCTTCAGGCATTTCTACACCATCGCGGTATAAAATGTTTTTTAAGATTGAAATACGCGTTTCGTAATCTGGCTGATGTAATTCTGCAGACAATCCCCATTTAAAACGAGATAATAATCTTTGCTCGATATCCTGCATATCAACAGGAGCTTTATCAGAAGTCAAGATTACTTGTTTTCCGTTTTGGTGCAAATAGTTGAAAATGTGGAAAAATACATCTTGTGTTCCAGATTTTCCAGATAAGAATTGAACATCGTCAATAATCAAAACATCAATTAATTGGTAAAAGTGAATGAAATCATTACGATTATTCTTTTTTACAGAATCAATGTATTGCTGTGTGAAAATCTCAGCAGAAATATATAAAACCGTTTTTTCCGGATATTTATCTTTTACTTCTACACCTATAGCATGCGCTAAGTGTGTTTTTCCTAAACCAACCCCTCCAAAAATCAATAATGGGTTAAATGAAGTTCCCCCTGGTTTGTTGGCAACTGCCATACCAGCAGAACGAGCCAATCTATTTGAATCTCCTTCTAAGAAATTGTCAAAACTGTAGTTCGGATTTAACTGAGATTCAATTTTTAAATTTCTGATTCCAGGAATTACAAAAGGATTTTTAAGTTCAGGATTTAAGTTTTTAAACGGAGCATCAACCTCTTGCGGTTTCATTGGCACTCTATTGGCACTTGGCAGCTGCTCGGTAAACGGCTGTTTATTGCCATAAGTGTTCTCCATTTTAATTTTATAGAGTAACTTTGCGTTTTTTCCCAGTTCTTTGGTAAGCGCAACTTTCAATAATTTTACGTAATGCTCTTCGAGCCATTCGTAGAAAAATTTACTTGGAACCTGAATGTATAATGCGTTATCGGTTAGCTCAACTGATTTGATTGGTTCGAACCAAGTTTTATATGCTTGGTCTTGAATATTATCCTTTATAAAGGACAAACAGTTTTCCCATACCGATTGAGCAGTTTTAGTCATAGATTCAGATAAATTTTTATTATTGTTATAAAGATTCTCCTAATAAAAATGGAGCAATTTTATTCCGTATTTCGGGATAACAAATATGTGAACAAATTTCTGTAAAAAAAAATATTTTGGTATCTAATTTTATAAAAAAAAGTTGTAAAGAGCCTTTTCAAATTCGAATTTTTTTAATATTTTATAAATGAAAAATCATCAGACTCAAGTACGAGTTCGTTACTCAGAAACTGACCAAATGGGAGTCGTTTATCACGGAAATTATGTGCCTTATTTTGAGATAGGACGCGTGGAATGGCTTAGAAATAAAGGGGTTTCGTATAAAAGCATGGAAGAAAGCGGAATTGGTCTTCCAATTGTCAACATGAATATCAACTATAAAAAATCGGCGCGATACGATGAACTTTTGACAATTCACACCACATTCAAAAGTCACTCCTCTGTTAAGATCGAATTTGACTGCGCAATCTATAATGAGGCGAATGAGTTATTAACAACTGCAACGTTTATTTTAGTATTTGTTGCGTTAAAAACAGGTCGTCCAACAGCTCCTCCAGAATACATTTTAGATATATTCAAATCACTGGATGAAAAGTGTTAAAACTGCCTTCATTTTGATGTTAAATTATATAATTTTGATATCAATTTCGAACATTAAATCAAAAATGCTGAATACTGTTTCGGCATTTTTTTTTCTCGTTTTTGTCACAATTTTGCCAATTGGCAGTCCAGAAACTTCATCCATTTCCATTTCCTGAGATACGATTTCTAATTTCTTTTCTTTGATCACTCTCATGACTTTGTTCATGTTTTTATAATCAAAAGAAATTAAAAATTCGACGTCTATTGTTTTTTCTACAATTTCACAAACTTCTAAGGTCTGCTGCGCTGTAGTTCTATAAGCTGCAATTAAACCGCCAACACCCAACTTTACGCCTCCAAAAATACGAACGACTACTACAAGAACGTTAGTTAATCCAAAAGATTGTATCTGGCCGTAAATTGGTGCTCCAGCTGTGTTGCTGGGTTCGCCATCATCATTGGCACGATACGAAACTTTATTTCCAACACCAATTTGGTAAGCATAACAATAGTGCACCGCATGCGGATGCTGCTTTTTTAGCTCTTCAATAATGGGCTTTACTTCATCTTCGTGATCTATTGGAAAAGCATAACCAAAGAATTTACTGCCTTTTTCCTTAAACAGTATTTCTTCAGATGCAGCCGCAATAGTTTGATAAGTGTCGTTAATTTCCAAAAGCAGTATTCTTAAAGTATATTTTTTTTATAAAGATCGACCACATCTTCTTTTCCAACTTGAAGATTCCAAACTTTGATTCCTAAAGCCGCGGCGCTATCGGTATTTTCTGTCTTGTCGTCAATAAATAAGGTGTTTTCGGCAACTAGATTGTTTTGTTCAAGAACAAACTGATAAATTTTCGGATCTGGTTTTCTCATTCCGATATCAAAAGAAAAATATACTTTTTCAAAACAGTCATAAAAATCCTTGTAAAAAGAAACGCCACTTTTTTCTTCAAATGTATTGATGTGAATAGAATCGGTATTGCTTAACAGAAACAATCGGTATTTTTTTGATAATTCCTGAAGAAATTCCAAACGATAAAATGGAAAATCTGCCAAAACAGCATTCCAAGCTTTTAGAATATCTTCCTTTGAAGCATTGGGCAATTGTTTTTGAAAACCGCCGATGAAATCTTCTGGAGAAATAGCGCCTACTTCAAAAGAAAGATTTAATTGTTCAAATTCATTATTCCACTCCTTCATTCCTAATTTTTGTAAACCAGAAATTGTGGCAGGTTTGTCTAAATTGATAAAAATGTCTCCGAAGTCAAAAATTATCGCATTAATCATGATTTTTAATCTGTATTAGTTCGTCGCTTAAAATGTTGGTTTTGATGCTGTTTTTTCTTGAAATATTTGGAGCTTTCGTTCCTTTTTCAAAACTTGTTTTTCCAATAAAAATTCGTGCCTCGTCCCAAAGATTTTCATCGATAAAAGATTGAAGCGTTTGTCTTCCGCCTTCAATAATCACAGATTGAATTTGATTTTGGTATAAAACATCTAAAATCTGAGGCACAATATTTTTGCTGAAATCAATTACTTCAAATTGTGTGTTTTTTGTTGGTGATTTTTCTTTTTCGCTAGAAAAAATAATAGTTTTCACAGTGTCATCAAAAATAAAACTGTTTTGATCAATTCTGTTATTTCGATCTATAACAACTCTTGTTGGATTATTTCCGTCCCAATCTCTGGCGTTTAATTTCGGATTGTCATCAACTACAGTTTGTGTTCCAACTAAAATTGCTTGTTCTTCAGTTCGCCATTTATGAACCAATTGTCTCGAATATTGATTGGTGATCCAAACCGGTTTTCGATCTTGATTGCTAACTTTTTCTGGCGCCAGAAAACCATCCTGACTTTCCGCCCATTTTAAAATTACGTAAGGCCTCTTTTTTTGATGAAAAGTAAAAAAGCGTTTGTTCAGCTCGTTGCATTCATCTTCTAAAACACCAACGGTTACATTAGCGCCAGCTTCAATTAATTTCAAAATGCCTTTTCCAGCTACTTTTTCGTTAGGATCAACTGTGCCGACTACAACATTCGGAATTTCATTTGCAATAATCAAATCACAGCACGGAGGAGTTTTTCCAAAATGGTTGCACGGTTCTAAGCTTACATAAATTGTAGCTTTTTTCAACAGCGATTTGTCTTTTACCGAATTTACGGCATTTACCTCTGCATGTGGCTCACCAGCCTTCTTATGCCAGCCTTCACCAATAATCTGACCTTCATAAACAATCACACTGCCAACCATCGGATTCGGATACGTTGTTCCAAGTCCATTTTGTGCCAGTTCGATGCAGCGTTTTATATATTTTTCATGTATATTCACAGTGCAAAAGTAGTTATTTTTGAGTTTATGACTAAGTTAAGAAGCTGTAGAAAAAGTATATTTGCTTTTGCTTATATAATGATTTAGAATAAAAAAATGATAAATTGGTTAATACGTACAATTGAAAAGAAAGACAATCAAGCAGTTGCAAGTTTGATACGTTCTGTTTTTGATGAACTGGAAATTCCAAAAGTAGGTACAGCATACGAAGATCCTTATCTAGATTTGATGTTTGAACAATATAGCAAACCCAAATCGATCTATTTTGTTGTCGAAAATGAAGGAGAAATTGTTGGCTGCGCTGGTATTGCACCTTTGGAAAATGGTGATTCCGAAATTTGCGAATTACAGAAAATGTATTTCCTTCCAAAAACAAGAGGTTTAGGAATTGGCTCTCAAATGATGGAAAAATGTTTAGAGCAAGCTAAATCTTTTGGTTTTAAAAAATGCTATATCGAAACCATGCCATTTATGCATGCCGCACAAAAACTTTACAAAAAATCCGGTTTTGAGTATTTAGATGCTCCAATGGGATGTACTGGGCATAATTCTTGTCCTGTTTGGATGCTCAAAGTTTTGTAGCTTTAAGGTAACAAATTTAAAACAAGCAAGACTTATTGAAAGATAAATGTCAGTTTCGGCTGATATAAAATGCTCAAAAAATAAAAATGAAAATTAAACAATATCGTACTGAGTTTATTAAAGAATTATCTCCTTTTTACGATGCGTACGAAGCAGAAAGCTTTTTTTATTTGATACTTGAAGATAGATACCAACTTCGCCAGATTGATTTAGCCTTAAATCATGAATTAGTATTTGATGAGAAGGATTTCGCGATCTGGAACGAGTTGCTAAATCAGCTGAAGAAAGAAGTTCCTATTCAGTACCTACTTGGAAAAACCAACTTTTATGGTTTGGATTTTGAAGTAAATGAGAATGTTTTAATCCCAAGGCCAGAAACAGAAGAATTAGTTGAATGGATTATTAATGAAAATGCAAGTCCAGATAAAAACAAAAAAATAAGAATTCTTGATATTGGAACTGGAACGGGCTGTATTGCGATTTCGCTGGCTAAAAATCTTCCGAATGCTGAAGTTTTTGGTGTTGATGTTTCTAAAAAAGCGATTGAAACCGCAAAAAGGAATGCCATTAGAAATGATGTAGAGGTGACTTTTATGCTGCTGAATATTTTAGAAACTGATGAATTTACCTGTCAGTTTGATATCATTGTTTCTAATCCGCCTTATGTGCGAAATCTAGAAAAAGTAGAAATAAAAAAGAATGTACTGGATTACGAACCGCATTTGGCGCTTTTTGTAGAAGATAGTGATCCGCTTATTTTTTATAGAAAAATTGCTTCCCTGGCTCAAAACGGACTTCTGAAAAACGGAAAACTGTATTTTGAAATCAACCAATATCTTGGAAAAGAAATGATTGATTTGTTGGAAAGTATGAGTTTTCAAAACGTTGAGCTTCGAAAAGATATTTACGACAACGATCGTATGATAAAAGGGAATATTTAAGTTTTCAGTCTTGGTCTCAGTTTTCAGACAGTATTGACCGAAAATTGAGACCGAAAACTGCGACTAAAAATTATTCATATCGCAAAGCCTCAATAGGATCTAGTTTTGATGCTTTAATAGCTGGATATAAACCAGAAACCAGTGCAACGCAAAAACTTGTTGCAAAAGCGGCAAAGATCGCCATCCACGGAATCACAAAAACAAAGCTCATTGCCGTTGCAATAGCAAAACCAAGCAGAATTCCCAAAACGATTCCGACCAAACCTCCAATTTGTCCAATTAATAAAGTCTCAATAAAAAACTGAAAAGCAACTGTTGATCTTTTGGCTCCCAAAGCTTTACGAACGCCAATTTCGCGGGTACGTTCTGTAACCGAAACGATCATAATATTCATTAAAGCAATAGAAGATCCTAAAATGGTAATAACGGATATAATCCAAGCGGCCCAGCCTAAATATTTGGTAATGCCTAAAATTCGGTTAATTAAGTCATCACTGCGCCCAATGCCGAAATTATTATCTCTTACAGGACTAAGTTTACGAACTCTTCTCATGGTACTTGTAGCATTGTCGACAGCTTCGTCTAAAAGTTCTTTTTTAGAAACCATCACACTGATTGTATAGTTGATGTTTGGTGCAGAAAATAAGGATCTCGCAACCTGAATCGGAATCAAAACGCGTAAATCTTGGCTGTTCCCAAAAGTAGAGCCTTTTTCTTTTAGAACGCCAATAACCTTAAATCGTGCACCGCGAATCGAAATGATTTTATCTATCGGATTTACATCTTTTAAGAGTCCTTTTTCAAAATCAGAGCCGACAATACATGAATAGGTGTTGTTGTCAATATCAAATTGATTAAAAGAACGACCTAAAGTAGTTTCTAAGCCAGAATTGGCAATGAAATGCTCGTCGACACCAACAACTGTAATTTCGGGGTCTGTTTTGGTATCTAAATATTTTACTTCAGCTTTTGAGGTTGCAGTAAAAGAAAGGGATGTCTCTGTAAAAGGATATTTGTATTTATTTTTAAAAGCAACAGCTTCAGGATAAGAAATAATTGGATTGATAACTTCACGCTCGTTTCCGCCACGATTTCGAACCGTATTTTCGTATTGATTGATGTTGAACGTATTAGCTCCCATTGATGCAAAATTGGTAGAAATTGTATTTTCTAATGCAGAAACTACCGTAAGGATACCCACCAAAGCAGTAATACCGATAGCAATAATTAAAACAGTAAGAACGGTACGCAGAATTTGGGTTTTGATAGAACCAAAAGCAATTCGGATATTTTCTTTAAATAATTTTAGCATCATGACCAATTTGTCACGAAAATACGGTTTTTGTTACAAGTTTGTTTTCGAAGTGTTATTATTTATTTTAAAAAGTAAGATATTTGCATTCGCTTAAAAATTAAAAGAAATAATGTCAAAGAATTTTAGGTTTTTAGTTTTCAAAGGAAATCTAAAATCTAAAATCAACAATCTAAAATAAAAAAAATGGCTTCAAAACCAAGTATACCAAAAGGAACAAGAGATTTTTCACCAGCAGAGGTGTCAAAACGTCAATATATTATCCAGACTATAAAAGCTAATTTCGAGAAATTTGGTTTTCAGCCAATCGAAACGCCCTCGTTTGAAAATTCAGATACCTTAATGGGGAAATATGGCGAAGAAGGAGATCGTCTGATTTTTAAAATTTTAAATTCAGGCAATTTTTTCTACAATAAAAGTAAAATTGAATTACCAGAATCAATCGAGGAATTACAGCTGAATTCTGCTGAAAAAATCTCTTTAGAGCAAAGAATCGAATTAAATAAATTCACAGGAAAAATTTCTGAGAAAGCCTTGCGTTACGATTTGACAGTTCCGTTTGCAAGATACGTGGTGCAGCACCAAAGCGAAATTGAATTTCCATTCAAAAGATATCAGATTCAGCCAGTTTGGAGAGCAGATAATCCGCAGAAAGGGCGTTTTAGGGAATTTTTTCAATGTGATGCTGATGTTGTCGGTTCAAAATCACTTTGGCAGGAAGTAGAATTGGTTCAATTATACGATACTGTTTTTACATCGTTAGGTTTAGAGGGTGTTACAATTAAAATCAATAACAGAAAAATTTTATCTGGAATTGCTGAGGTTATAGGTGCTTCAGATAAATTAATTGATTTTACAGTTGCGCTTGATAAATTGGATAAAATTGGAGAAGACGGCGTTAAAAAAGAAATGATAGAAAAAGGAATTTCTGAAGAAGCGTTGGTAAAAGTGCAACCGCTTTTTAGTTTCTCAGGAACTTTTGCAGACAAAATTGCACAACTTTCGGACTTGTTGTCATCTTCTGAAGAAGGAATGAAAGGTGTGGAAGAATTGAAATTTATTTGCGACAATGTGGCCGATTTAGGTTTATCGACTGCAATTTTAGATTTGGATGTGACATTGGCACGTGGTTTAAATTATTATACAGGAGCTATTTTTGAAGTTGCGGCTCCAAAAACAGTAGCAATGGGATCTATCGGTGGTGGTGGAAGATACGACGATTTGACGGGTATTTTCGGATTGAAAAATATGAGTGGTGTCGGAATCTCTTTTGGATTGGATAGAATCTATCTAGTTCTGGAAGAATTGCAATTGTTTCCAGAAACGGTTGCGGCTACTTCTAAAGCATTATTCTTGAATTTTGGCAACAAAGAAGCTTTGTATGCTTCAAAAGCGATTCAGAAATTGAGACAGGAAAATATAAAAGTAGAATTATATCCAGACAACGTAAAGGTGGGGAAACAATTTCAATATGCAGATAAACGTTTGATTCCGTTTGCGGTATTGGTAGGAGATCAGGAGATTAATTCAAATTCGTACACGCTTAAAAATTTAGTGACAGGAGAACAGGTATCTGTAGATTTCGACGGATTGAAAAAAGCTTTACAGTCCTAAATTAAGTTATGTTTTACGCAGATTCTGCAGATTGGAGCAGGTTTAATTTGATTTAAAAACGAAATCTATTTTAATCTGCCTAAATCTTTTTAAATCTGCGTGAAATATTAAAAAATACTTTGAAAGGCTAACTGTCTGGAACAAAAGTTTTTGCTTCAGATTCCGCAGGTTCAAAGGATTTTCTTTTAAAATCTATGCCTGAAATAGTTGCTGGAGAAGAAAAAAAACTCTTAATTTGCCGACCTTAAGTTACGGGCGTAGTTCAAGGGTAGAATAGCGGTCTCCAAAACCGTTGATGGGGGTTCGAATCCCTCCGCCCGTGCAAAAGAAATAAAATGACAACCCGTCATTAAAAGTATAAAAAAAAGCTTCGTCTCTATAGGCGAAGCTTTTTTTAATATAAGGTAAACTTGAATTAATAATTATTTAGAGGCCAAAGCCAACCCTTAAATTCAATTTTTGGTGGTAATAATTGTTTTTTATTGGTCTCAAAGATAATATAAACTAAAACGTAATAGTCTTAAAATTATAATAAATTTTTTCTATGTGATTGCGTTTTTTAAATGTCTCATAATTAATAAAGTGACAATTTGACATTTTATAAGATTTGGCAGTACTTTTGCAATCCAACAAAGAAATAAAAAATGAAGTTTAAAAATATTTTTAAAAATAAAAGCAATATGACTACGGAAAATACAGAATTCGATCAGGAATTAGATGACGCAACGATAGAGACTAACGCCAATGGAGAGCAATTAATTGTTGAAGAATTAAGTGTTGAGGAGCAACTAGCTCAAGACTTAGCCAAAGAAAAAGATAAGTTTTTGAGATTATTCGCCGAATTTGAAAATTATAAAAAAAGAACTTCAAAAGAACGTCTTGAATTATTTAAAACTGCAAACCAAGAAGTTTTATTGGCAATGCTTCCAGTTTTAGATGATTTTGACAGAGCAACTGTAGAGATCAACAAATCTGAGGATGAAAATTTGAAAAAAGGAGTTGAGTTGATCCATGAAAAACTGAAAAGCACTTTAGTTTCTAAAGGTTTAGAACAAGTTGAGATTCAGGCAGGAGATGCTTTCAATGCTGATATTGCTGAAGCAATTACCCAAATTCCAGCACCATCTGATAAATTAAAAGGGAAAGTTGTAGATGTTATTGAAAAAGGATACAAATTAGGCGACAAAATTATTCGTTACCCTAAAGTTGTTGTAGGAAACTAAAAAATGCAAATAAAAATTTCAATTGTATTTTTTGGATTTTGGAATTTTAAGATTTGGAATTTAATCTGATTATGAAAAAAGATTTTTACGAAATACTAGGCATTTCAAAAAATGCTGATGCTGCCGAAATTAAAAAAGCGTATAGAAAAAGTGCTTTAAAATACCACCCTGATAAAAACCCAGGCGACAAAGAGGCAGAAGAAAACTTCAAATTGGCGGCAGAAGCTTATGAAGTTTTAAGTGATCCGCAGAAAAAAGCAAAATACGATCAGTATGGTCATCAAGCATTTGATGGTTCTGGCGGATTTGGTGGTCACGGAGGTATGAACATGGATGATATTTTCAGCCAGTTTGGTGATATTTTTGGTGGCGGATTTGGCGGTTTCGGAGGCGGAGGCGGAGGTCCTCGCCGTGCGAAAGGAAGCAATCTTCGAATTAAAGTAAAATTGACTTTAGAGGAAATTGCAAATGGAGTGGAGAAAAAAGTAAAAGTAAAACGTAAAGTTCAGGCTAAAGGCGTAACGTATAAAACTTGTACAACTTGTAATGGTCAAGGACAAGTAATGCGTGTAACCAATACCATTTTAGGAAGAATGCAATCTGCATCAACTTGCCCTACTTGTGGTGGTTCTGGTCAGATTTTAGATAAAAAACCTTCTGAGGCAGATGCTCAAGGAATGGTTCAAGAAGATGAAACAGTATCAATCAAAATTCCTGCAGGAGTTGTTGACGGAATGCAGTTGAAAGTTGCTAATAAAGGTAACGATGCACCAGGAAACAGTATTCCAGGAGATTTAATTGTAGCTATTGAAGAAATTGAGCATGAATTCTTGAAGCGTGAAGGTGAAAACGTTCACTACGATTTATATATCAGTTTCCCAGAAGCAGTTTTGGGAGCTTCTAAAGATATTGAAGCAATCAACGGAAAAGTTCGTATTAAACTGGAAGAAGGAATTCAATCTGGTAAAATCTTAAGATTGAAAGGAAAAGGAATTCCAAGTTTAAACGGTTACGGAAGCGGAGATTTATTGGTTCACGTAAATGTTTGGACTCCAAAAACATTAAATAAAGAACAAAAACAATTCTTTGAAAATGCTTTAACAGACGAGCACTTTGCTCCAAGTCCAGAAAAATCAGAGAAATCATTTTTTGAGAAAGTAAAAGATATGTTCTCATGATCTTAACTTTTTTAAAATACTATAAATAATCAAAAACCCATTCTAGCATAAAATAGAATGGGTTTTTTGCGTAATATGACACAGATTCGCTAGTAATTATTTACTTTTACAGTCGCTGAACCGTAATGGGAGAAGCAACGCAGTAAATCCTTAAAAATAACATGAGTAACTTACTAGAAGTACATAAAGTCATAAAAAAATATGGCGACTATGTAGCACTTAACGAAGTTTCATTAAATGTGCCAAAAGGCAGTATATATGGGCTATTAGGTCCGAATGGAGCAGGAAAAACTTCCCTTATCAGAATCATAAACCAGATTACAATGCCTGACAGTGGCGAAGTAATTTTGGATGGAGAACGATTACAGCCAAAACATGTTCAGACAATTGGCTATCTTCCGGAAGAAAGAGGTTTGTACAGTTCGATGAAAGTAGGCGAACAATGTCTGTATTTGGCACAAATGAAGGGACTTTCTAAAGCCGAAGCCAAAAAACAGTTGGATTATTGGTTTGACCGACTAGGAATTCAAGGCTGGTGGAATAAAAAAATTCAGGAGCTATCTAAAGGAATGGCGCAAAAAATTCAGTTTGTAGTTTGCGTTTTACATAAACCAAAATTGCTGATTTTAGATGAGCCATTTTCGGGTTTTGATCCCGTAAATGCAAATATTATCAAAGACGAAATTTTAGCATTAAAAGAGCAAGGTTCTACGATTATTTTTTCGACTCACAGAATGGAAAGCGTAGAAGAACTTTGTGAAAATATTGCTTTAATTCATAAGTCTAATAAACTGATAGAAGGAAAAGTGGTCGATGTAAAGCGTCAGTTTAGAACAAACAGCTTCGAAGTTGGAATTTTGACCAATAATGTTGAAGGATTAATGTACGATATCACTCAGAAGTTTACAGTGTCTCCAGCGAGTTTTAAATCTTTAAATGATGATTTAAAATTAAATATTCAGATCGGAAATGCTTCTCCAAACGAATTGTTGAATGTCTTAACGCAACGCGGACAAGTAACGCACTTCGTTGAGAAAATTCCGAGTATAAACGATATTTTTATCCAAACGGTTACTGAAAACAAAATTTAAAAATTCCAATATAGAAATTCCAAATTCCAAGCTTATAAATTGGGATTTGGAATTTAAAATTTGAAAATTAATTATTTATGAGTATCATCTCGTTGATTATAAAAAGAGAATTTATTGCAAAAGTCCGCAATAAATCTTTTGTTGTCATGACATTTTTGAGTCCGCTTTTATTTGTGGCTATTGCTGTTTTTATTGGATATTTGAGTACCATGAAAGCAGAAACAAAAAGAATTGCGATTCATGACGAAACTGGACTTTTTGCTTCAGATTTTTTAAAGGAAAATAAAAAAGGAGCTGAATTTAAATATCTCAATCTATCTGAAATTGATGTAAAAGCTTTAAAAGATAGTATTACAAAAGAAAATTTCAGCGGATTAATTGTTATTCCGAAAACAGAAAACAGAAAAGATTTAGAAAGTAAAATTGAATTTATTTCTAATAATAGTCCAAGTATTTCTTTTATTGAAAACACTCAGGATATTATCGGAAATAAAATCACAAAACTAAATCTAGAAGAAGCAAAACTAGATACTCTGGCTATTCAGAAAGCACAGTCAGATGTAAATATTCATTTAGTGAAAGCCTCTGGAGAAGAGAGTTTAAAAGGATTAAATGAAATTAAAATAGGAATTGGCGGTGCATTTGGCTATCTGATTATGATGTTTATTATCATTTATGGAAACATGGTAATGCGAAGTGTAATAGAAGAAAAAACAAACCGTATTATCGAAATCATTATTTCATCTGTAAAGCCATTCCAGTTAATGATTGGTAAAATTGTAGGGACTTCTTTAGCAGGAATTCTGCAATTTATAATTTGGGCAATTATCGGTTTAGGATTAATGTTTGCCGCTTCGGCATTCTTCGGCGTAAATGTTGGTCCAACAGCTAGAATTTCTCCAGAAATGATGCAAACGGCTCAGCATGAATTTTCGGGTTCAGCACAAATGTATATTGCTGAATTATGGAATCTGCCAATTGCAAGCATTATAATTGGATTTGTGATTTATTTTATTGGAGGATATTTTTTGTATAGCTCATTTTATGCGGCAATTGGAGCAGCCGTTGATAATCAAACCGATTCTCAGCAGTTTTTGCTTCCAATATTAATGCCTTTAATTTTAAGTGTATACATCGGATTTTTTACCGTTGTTAATGATCCGCACGGAACTGTGGCCGTTGTGTTTTCAATGATTCCGCTTACTTCGCCAATTGTAATGTTAATGCGTATTCCGTTTGGCGTTCCATGGTGGCAAATAGCAATTTCGGTATCATTATTGTTTGCAACATTTTTCCTTGTGGTTTGGTTCGCCGCAAAAATCTACCGAATCGGTATTTTAATGTACGGCAAAAAACCAACCTGGAAGGAATTGTATAAGTGGCTGAAGTACTAGTTCTTTAAAGTTGCAAAGTTACAGAGTGGCAAAGGTTCAAAGTTTTTTTGAATTTTGTATAACTTACAAAAGCGACTTTAAGATTGTGTATTGAAGCATAAAAGAGATATTACTAATAACAGGTTAATAGGTAGCATAGTGACAAAGATTTTAAACTTTGTCACTCTGTAACTTTGCAACTTTGAACCTTAGAAAAAGAATGAGTAAAATACTAATTGTAGAAGACGAAGCAGCAATCAGAAGAGTTTTGGTAAAAATTTTATCAGAAGAAAATGATTCGTATCAGGTTGATGAAGCAGAAGACGGTGTTGCGGGACTTGAAAAAATAAAAAACAACGATTACGATTTGGTTTTGTGCGATATCAAAATGCCAAAAATGGACGGTGTTGAGGTTTTAGAAGAAGTAAAAAAGATAAAACCAGAAATCCCAATGGTTATGATTTCGGGGCACGGCGACATGGAAACGGCTATTCAAACCATGCGTCTAGGAGCTTTTGATTATATTTCGAAACCGCCAGATTTGAATCGTTTGCTGAATACAGTTCGTAATGCTTTAGACAAAAAGCAATTAGTAGTTGAAAATAAAATTCTAAAGAAAAAAGTCAGTAAAAACTACGAAATGATTGGTGACAGCGAATCGATTAATCATATAAAATTGATGATTGATAAAGTGGCTCCAACCGAAGCCAGAGTTTTAATTACAGGTCCAAACGGAACTGGAAAAGAATTAGTGGCGCATCAATTGCACGAAAAAAGCGAGCGTTCTAGTTTTCCTTTGATTGAAGTAAACTGTGCTGCAATTCCGAGCGAATTGATCGAAAGCGAATTGTTCGGACACGTAAAAGGTGCTTTTACATCTGCGGTGAAAGATCGTGCTGGAAAGTTTGAAGCTGCTGACAAAGGAACTATTTTTTTGGATGAAATTGGAGATATGAGCCTTTCGGCGCAAGCCAAAGTTTTGCGTGCGCTTCAGGAAAATATGATTACTAGAGTTGGTGCCGATAAAGACATAAAAGTGGATGTTCGTGTCGTTGCCGCAACCAATAAAGATTTAAAAACAGAAATTGCCGAAGGCCGTTTCCGTGAAGATTTATATCATCGTTTGGCTGTAATTTTAATAAAAGTTCCGCCATTGAATGAAAGACGTGATGATATTCCAGCTTTGATTTCTCATTTTACAGAGAAAATAGCTTCGGAACAAGGAAATGCGGTTAAGTCATTTTCGGCGCAAGCCATAAAATTATTACAGGAATATGACTGGACAGGAAACATTCGCGAACTTCGAAATGTGGTAGAAAGATTAATCATTTTGGGAGGAAACGAAATTTCTGAAACAGATGTAAAAATGTTCGCTAGCAAATAAATGCTTCGCGCAATAAGCTTTAAGCTATAGGCTTTAGGCTTTTAAAAATATAATATTTTAGCTTATAGCATAAAGCTTAAAGCCTAAAGCATAAAAAAATGAAATTAAAAAAGATAAACGAGAAATTACAAGACGGTTTAATTGAAAATGGTCTGACGGAAGCCAATGCTTTGCAGATGGAAACTTTTTCGACCATAAAAAGTGGCGCAGACTGTGTAATTGTTTCACCAAAAGGAAGCGGAAAAACGACTACAATTGTATTGAATGTAATTCAGCAATTGGCGGGAAAAACAGAAGAATCGCCTCGTGCTTTGATCATTGTTGAGGATAAAGAGAAAATGACCGCTATGGTTGACCTTTTTGAGAAATTAGGAAAATATGCTAATCTAGAGATTTACGGCGTGCACGACAAAGGAGATATGGATTATGATAAAAATTACGTTTCTACCGGAATTGATGTTTTAATTGGTACGCCAACGAAATTGAATGACATGTTCAGTACGGCGGGTTACAATGTAAATCGTCTTAAAATGTTTATTATTGACGATGCCGATCCGATTCTGAAATTGCGTCATGATGCTAAAATCACTCGTATTTCAAACAGTATTGCCAAAGTACAGCGAATTATTTTTACTGAAACTCTAACAGAACGAATTGAAATTTTGGCAGACAAAATCATGATTGAGCCTTATTTATTTGATATGGATGAAGAGGGTGAAGAGGAGCTTGATGAAGAAGAGGATGATATTGAAGAGGAATAATATATAGTCACAGTATACAGTGGCAGTTTACAGCAAAATGTGAACTGCCACTTTTACTTAAAACTTAACTGCAAACTAATTTATGGAGATTTTAAAAACGTTCAAATTCTTGTCAATAGTACTTTTGTATTTTTTTCTTGTTATTTACGTTTTGATAATTTCCTATGTATATTTTAATCAAGTTGAGTTAGTTTTTCATGCATCGAGATTGCCAAAAGATTATAAGTTTGATTATCAGCAGAAATTTGAAGAAATAAATATAAAATCATTTGATGGAGCTGTCTTAAATGGATTGTTGTTCAAAGCAGAAAATTCTAAAGGGCTTATTTTTTATCTTCATGGAAATGCAGGGACGTTAGAAACTTGGGGGAAGATTGCAAAAGTTTATACCTCTCAGGGCTATGATATTTTTATTTTAGATTATAGAAGCTTCGGTAAAAGTGAAGGTGAAATTGAGAATGAAGAGCAATTAACTGAAGATATATCAATTGTATATAAAAGTATTTCAAAAAGATATTCTGAGGATAAAATTATAATTGCAGGCTATTCTATAGGTTCTGGTTTTGCGACAAAATTGGCTTTAGAAAATAAAGCAAAAGCATTGATTCTTCAGGCGCCGTATTATAATTTTTTGGAATTATCAAGCTCAAGAGTTCCTTTTTTTCCTGATTTCATGAAGAAGTTTAGTTTGGAAACCAATGAATATCTTCCAAAAATAAAATGCCCAATTTATATTTTTCATGGAACTAACGATCAGTTAATCCCTGTTGAAAATTCGATAAGGTTAAAAAAGCTTTTAAAATCAAATGCTTATTTTTATCCATTAAAAAACCAAGAACACATTGGCGTTAACGAAAATGAAGATTTTCAAAGACAATTAAAAGTAATATTAGAATAAAATAAAGAATACTATGGGATTAATGAAAGTGTTTTCGGGAAGTGAAGTATTAGCAATTGCTTTGCAAGAAAGATTAGAAGAAGCTGGAGTCGAAACAGTTAAAAAAGATAATATTCAATCGGCTCGTTTGGGAGGTTTTGGACAAACAGATTTGGCAGTTGAGGTTTTTATTCAGGAAACTGATTTTGCAAAAGCAAATTCCGTTATTGAAGAATTTAGAATGAGTCTTTAAAAAAGTCGCAGTTTGCAGTCACAGTTTTCAGTATTCTAACTGTAAACTGTCATTGCGACTGAAAACTAAAATAATATGCAATACAAAATGTTAGTGCTCGACATGGATGATACCTTGTTGACAGATGATCATAGAATTTCAGATTTAAATAAAAAAGTAATATTAGAAGCACAAGCAAAAGGCGTTTATGTGGTTCTGGCTTCGGGAAGACCAACTACAGCTATGACGGCTTATGCTAAAGAGCTGGAACTCGATGTAAACGATTCGTATATGATTTCGTTTAATGGAGCAATAATTAGTCGTGTTAAAGACGATTTGATTTTGTTTGAGCAGAAATTGACTGTAGAACAAATTCATGCGTTATATGATTATAGCGTAAAGAAAAATGCGCACATAATTACCTATTTGGATGACGAAATTATCAGCGAAACCGACTCTGAATTTATAGAAGTAGAAAAAGAAATTACAGGAATGGCGCATCATAAAGTGTCAAGCTTTAAAGATTATGTAGACAGACCAGCGGTTAAATGTATCTTGCTTCAAGATCCAGCGTATTTGAAAACGCTAGAAAATGATTTAAAAGAAGCTATGCCTCATTTAAGCGTTTCGATGTCAAAACCATTTTTCTTAGAAGCGGCACAACAAGGCATTGATAAAGCGGCAAGTCTGAAGTTTTTGGCTGATAAATTAGGAATTCACCAAAGCGAAATTATCGCCGTAGGTAATGCCGGAAATGACTTAACTATGATCGAATATGCCGGTTTAGGAGTTTGGGTTGATAATGTAACGCCAGAATTGCGTGACAAAGCAGATTTAATCGTAGCTTCAAATAATGATGATGGTGTTGCTGAAGTAGTAACACGTTATATTTTAAACTAAACTAAGATGAAAAAGCCTATTGAAACGGAACGCCTGATTTTACGGGAACTTGAACTTTCTGATGCAGAAGGAATGTACGAATTGGATTCTAATCCAAACGTGCATTTATTTGTAGGGAATAGACCCGTAAAACATATTGAAGAAAGCATTGAATATATCAAGTTTGTTCAAAAACAATATAAAGATCATGGAACAGGCCGATGGGCAGTTGTTTTGAAAGAAACGAACGAATTTATTGGCTGGTCTGGAATTAAGTTTATTACAGACGAAATCAATAACCACAAAAACTTTTATGAGTTAGGATATCGTTTTATCGAAAAACATTGGGGAAAAGGGTATGCAACAGAAGCAGGAAAAGCTTTTGTTGATCGTGCTTTTAACGAAATGAAAGTAGAAGTGCTTTATGCTTATGCAGATGCTGGAAACGAAAATTCTAGAAAGATTTTAGAAAAACTAGGTTTCCATTTTGTGAATTCTTTCGAATATCAAGAAGAATTAGAAGTTTGGTACGAACTTAAGAATCCAAACTCCAACTAAGAAATGTGTTCCAAATCTTTACATACTTAAAAGTCAGTAAAGATTTGGAAACAAATCAGAGTTATAATTATTTTTTAGCTACAGAAACAAAATATTTATTTCCGTCACCCATAGTTAATTTTACACGCTCGTCGCAAAGATCGATTGCAAAATTTGCACTTTCGTAACAGCTGCACGTTGTATTTTTGTCTTTAGACATTTCAGTTTTACAGTTGTTGTTTTTAAAACTTGCTAATTGTGGAGTGTATAAACTAACCAAGTCAGTAGAAGCGGTTACTAAAGAAATAATACTTGCAGAATTATTATTGGTAATTCTGTATACAATTCTATCCGTATAGTTTACATCGTTAACAGTTACTTTACGAATGTAGGTATAAGCTGTAGATCCTTCACCTGGTTCTTTAACTTCAAACTTAAACCCAACTGCACGAATAGCAACGTCAAATTGCTGTTGTGAGTTAAAGCTTGCCCAAGTCGTCAATGTACTAATAGTAGGAAATGGATTTGCATTTGCAGCAGGGGCATTAGTTTGCGCTTGCGAACTAAATAAGGTTAAGAACATCAAGCAGATTGTGGGTAAAAATGCTTTCATAAAGCGTGGTATTTGTTATTATAATTTTGCCTACTCTCTTTGGTTTTCGGCTTTCCCATTTCATTTTGTAACACAAAACAACAACATAACGAGTAAAATTCAAAATTGTTATGCCCGAATTATTATTAAATTAATTAAAGGGTACTAAAATTCTTTAATATGAATTTATTGGCAACTTGATGCATAACAATGGTAAATGTAAGAAATTTTGAATTTAAAATAGAAAAAAATGTATTTAATCGGTAAAACTTGCATTTAGTCGATTATTTTGTCATTTTATTCTTATCTGAATGCTAAAATCTAAAAAACGAAAGTCTTGTATTTTGTAAAATAAAGGTAAAAAAGATTAACTTTTGAATGTTTCTAAATTAATATTAGTGCAAATTATTGATTGGAAGTGCATTAATCGCTTTCTTTTGATGAATATTGTTTGTAAATTTGCAGCCTTAAATTTTTTGACAACGATTTCATTAATTTAAGACAAATTATGGAAAATAGAAAAAAAGTTGCCTTTTACACTCTGGGTTGTAAACTGAATTTTTCAGAAACCTCTACAATCGCCAGAAGTTTTAATGACGAAGGTTTTGACCGCGTCGATTTTGAAGATGTTGCAGATATCTATGTGATTAATACCTGCTCTGTAACAGAAAATGCCGATAAACAATTTAAACAGGTTGTCAAGAAAGCCATGAAGCTGAACGATAAAGCTTTTGTTGCTGCTGTGGGCTGTTATGCACAATTGAAGCCAGAAGAATTGGCTGCAGTTGACGGAGTTGATTTGGTTTTGGGCGCTACAGAAAAATTCAAAATCACAGACTATATCCATGATTTGAGCAAAAATGATATGGGTGAAGTGCACTCGTGCGAAATTGCCGAAGCTGATTTCTACGTAGGAAGTTATTCTATTGGAGATCGCACTAGAGCATTTTTGAAAGTTCAAGATGGCTGCGATTATAAATGTACCTATTGTACAATTCCATTGGCAAGAGGAATTTCGAGAAGTGATGATTTAGAAAATGTATTGAAAAATGCGAAAGAAATTTCTGCACAGAATATTCGTGAAATTGTTTTGACAGGAGTAAATATCGGTGATTACGGAAAAGGAGAGTTTGGAAACAAAAAACACGAACATACTTTTCTAGATTTAGTTCAGGCTTTAGACAAAGTAGAGGGAATCGAACGTTTAAGAATTTCGTCTATCGAACCAAATTTATTGAAAAACGAAACAATTGAATTTGTTTCTAAAAGCCGAACTTTTGTACCGCATTTTCATATTCCGCTACAATCAGGAAGCAATGATATTTTGAAATTAATGAAACGCCGTTATTTACGTGAAGTTTATACAGATCGTGTTGCTAAAATTCGTGAAGTAATGCCTCACGCTTGCATTGGTGTAGATGTAATTGTTGGTTTTCCTGGAGAAACAGACGAGCATTTCTTAGAAACGTATCATTTCTTAAATGATTTAGATATTTCATATTTACACGTTTTTACGTACTCTGAAAGAGATAATACGGAAGCAGCAGAAATGGAAGGCGTAGTTCCTTCAAATGTTCGCGCTAAACGCAGTAAAATGCTTCGCGGTTTATCAGTTAAAAAACGCAGAGCTTTTTACGAAAGCCAATTAGGAACCAATAGAACTGTTCTTTTTGAAAGTGAAAATAAAGAAGGATATATTCACGGATTTACTGAAAACTATGTGAAAGTAAAAACACCATGGAATCCAGAATTGGTGAATACACTTCAAGAAATTAACTTAACAAAAATTGACGAAGACGGAAGTGTTCGCATTGAGTTTTTGAATAAACTGGCGGAAGCTTAAAGATAAAGTTTGTCATTCCGAGGAACGAGGAATCACACTCGAAACTCGACAAAAATTGGCAATTATAGCATACGAAATTACTAGTGTGATTCCTCGTTCCTCGGAATGACAAAAAAGCCTCTATTAAGAGGCTTTTCTGTTTATTATTCATTATCCTGAACAACCAATTTCAAAGAATTAATATAATCAGTGTCAAACTCAATAACTCGAATTTTTTCGGGATTAAATCCTAATTCTCCGCCAAATTGACCTCTTGTGTCTAAGAAATTAATAGTCAATTCTTCGTCATTCAATTCTATTAATTTTCCTAAATAGGCAGATTTAGATGATTTTTTGGCAATTTGAAAAATACCGTATTTCTCTGAAACGTACTTAATAATTGAAGCTAAATCTTTGATTGGGATAATATCATCAGAGTTTATTTTTAATCCCTTCAAACGAATTACTTTTTCTGTAAAAGCCAGATCATGATCTCGGTTTACGGCTTCAATATTTTTATTTCTCAGGATAACAAAACCATCCAAAACAAAATCTACAGGATTATTTCGAAGCAAAATCCAATCATCAGAATAATCAATTAAAAACCCGCTGAAGATTTCTTTTTTATCCTGAAATTCTATTTCGACCAATTGTCTTAAATATTGTTCCATCATGTTTTTTTAAAATTCCAATAATTAAATTCCAAACACTAAACTCCAAAAATCAAATCCCAAACTCCAAATGCTATGAGATTGGAATTTGGAATTTCATCCCGATAGCTATCGGGATGGAATTTAATTTTTTAAGGATTAGTAGACCAAATACTGCTGTTTTTGATAAACACTCTTCGGTTTAATTTTAACTGTGCAATAATTAAATCTGCCATATCTTCAGACTGCATTACTTTTTCTGGGTTTCCGTCAGTTAAGTTTAAATCTTTTGCCATGTCAGTTGCCACTGTGCTAGGGGTTAAAGCCGTAACACGGATATTGTGTTTTCTCATTTCCTGCATTAAAGAATCGGTTAAACCTAAAACAGCAAACTTAGATGCGCTGTAAGCACTTGTCAATGCGTTTCCGTTTAATCCTGCAGTTGACGAAATATTGATGATATCTCCAGTTTGTCTTTCGATCATGTTTGGGATAATCGCACGGGTTGTGTAATACGTTCCCATTAAATTTACTTGAATAATTCTTTCCCAAGCTTCTGGCTCCAACTCTAAGAATTTTCCAAAAGAAGCAATTCCAGCACTATTGATTAAAATATCGATGTGTTTAAATTCATCAATAGCTTTTTCAACGGCAGAATTGATAGAATTAATGTCAGAAACATCGGCAGACAGCGCCAACGTTTTTACGCCAAGTTTTGCGGTTTCGGCAGCAAGCTGATCAATATCATTTTGAGTTCTTGAAACCAAAATCAGGTTTACACCTTCTTTTGCCAAAGCAATGGCAACAGCTTTTCCAATTCCTTTTCCTGCGCCTGTAATAAAGGCGTTTCTATTTTTTAAGTCGGTCATGATTGTGTTTTTAGAAATGCAGAAAGCATCATTTTAAGTCTTACAAAAATAAGCTTTTGAAAACTAAAATGATGCTTTAAAAGGTATTCTTAATCTAAGTTTAACAACTTTTTTTATTCTTTTAGAACCATGTCGATACACATGACAGCTCCTAAAATTAACTGTCTCAGCGGACTGTCAGAAGCAACTGTTTCATCAATTTGAAGAACATAATTGTCGGCACTTGTAAAAAATTCTTTTCCTAATCCTGCCCATTTTTTACTTACTTGTGCCAATTGCTTGTTTTCATGTGAGAATTTGAAATCCCAACCAGTCCATTTTCCTTGAAGCGTTGCAACAGGTTTTTCGTTTTTATCTAAAATTTCAAATCTTCCGCCGATTGAGAAAAATTTTTGTTTGAAAGTTCCAACTAAGCGATCTTTCTCGTCTAATACTTCAACAGTTGATCTGAATATCGCAACACCTCTTCTTACTGTAATTAACTTTTCTCCAGAAGCAGTTGTAATTTCAACATTAAATGGAGTTGCTCTTTTATAATCTGTAAAACGAAATACTTTTGTGAAGAATCCAAGATTGTTTTCTCGGCAGTTCATGATGATTTGATTCGTTTCTGGATGATATATATCGTAATTGTTTGCGGCTTTGAACATTCCAATATGTTCTTTTACTAAAAATAGATTTTGGCTTAAAATAGGATTCATACGTGTGTAAAATAAGTTTTGAAAATAAAGCTGCAAATGTAATACAATATTTATTAATTATACTGCTTAGAAGTTTCAACCAAACGAATAAATTCTGCTTTGTAACCTTCGCTGTCGTTAGAATTTCCTTGTTTTGCTAGTTTTACAATTTCTTCAGAAGACTTGTCGGCAATTAATTTTGAATCTCTCAATTTTAATCCGAACCAAGCTACGGCAGAACTAAACTTCATGTCATCACTCGCTTTATCCAAAGCAACCGATTTATTCTCGATTACCTGAACCATTTCGATGCTTTTATCGCCATCAGGTTTTTTGTAACGGAATTTTATCGTTGCCAATTCGTTGCTGTAATTGTTTGAATTGGTTTCGGTTTTAGTATATTTTAAAGGATCAGGCTGTTCAGCTAAATAATCACTTTTTACACCAGTTGGAATAATTTCATACAAAGCCGTCACAGTATGATTGCTTCCTAATTCGCCAGCATCAATAGCATCATTTTTGAAATCTTCTGGACGTAATTTTCTGTTTTCATAACCAATCAAACGATACGCTTGAACTTGCTTCGGATTGAACTCGATCTGGATTTTTACATCTTTGGCGATAGCAAACATCGAGCCTTTGAATTCTTTTCCTAAAAAACGATTCGCTTCCTGAATGTTGTCGATGTAAGCATAATTTCCGTTTCCTTTATCTGCCAAGATTTCCATTTTACTGTCTTTGTAATTTCCCATTCCGTACCCCAGACAAGTCAAGAAAACACCTGTTTTTCTTTTCTCTTCAATCAATTTTTCCATATCAGAATTAGAAGAACTTCCCACATTAAAATCTCCGTCAGTTGCAAGAATCACACGATTGTTTCCGCCTTTAATAAAATTTTCTGCTGCAGTTTTATAAGCCAATTCAATTCCTGCGCCTCCGGCTGTACTTCCGCCAGATTGTAATTTGTCCAAAGCGTCGATAATCGTTTTTTTCTCATCTCCAGAAGTTGGAGGCAAAACCATTCCTGCAGCGCCCGCATAAACCACAATCGCTACTTTATCTTTTGCACGTAATTCGTTTACTAAAATTTTCATTGATTGTTTTAATAAAGGCAGTTTATTCATGTCGCTCATCGAACCCGAAACATCAATCAAGAAAACAAGATTTGAAGCAGGTAAATCATTAGTTGGAATGTTTTTTCCTTGCAAACCAATCTTTAAGATTTTGTTGTTTTTATTCCAAGGCGAGTCGCTCACTTCTGTATTGATAGAAAACGGATGCTCATTTTTTGGCTGTGGATAAGTATATTTAAAGAAATTAACCATTTCTTCTACACGAACCGCGTCTTTTGGAACTTGCTGGCCATTGTTTAAAAAACGTCTGATATTGGTATACGAAGCATTATCAACATCTATAGAAAATGTAGAAAGAGGCGCTGTTTTTGGACTTTCAAAAGCATTTTCTACAAAAGCATCATAATCTTCCTGAGTTGGTTCTGTCGGAATTTGCATAATATTTAATTTTTTATCCAGTTCTTTTTCAGAAAGATTTTTATAAATTTCATTTTTGGTTGAAATTACCACAACCCCATTCGAAGCTTTACTGCCATAAATTGAAGTCGCGGCTTGATCTTTTAAAACCGAAACATTATCAATATCATTCGGGTTAATTTTTGCCATTTGATTGGCTTTTGCTGGAACTCCGTCAATAATGTACATCGGTTCATTTTTTGGAGAAACTGATGCAGTACCACGAATAGCAACAGTTGGACTCGGCATAGCAGAATATCCCATAGAATTTTGAACTTGAATTCCCGCAACTTTTCCTTTAAGAGCCTGCGCATCTTTTTTCTCTCTTCTTCTTTCAGCACGAGCATAGCTTCTGTCTTCATATTCTGAACTGCTTACGCCATAACCAACAACTACAACTTCGTTTAATGTCTGATTATCTGGAAGAAGTTTGATATTAATTGTATTTGAATTTTGAACCTTTTGACTTTGGCTTTTATATCCAATGAAGCTGATAACCAACATGTCGCCTGTTTTTGCTTGAATACTGTATTGGCCTTCAAAATTTGTATAAACACTGGTTTTTGTGTTCTGATTTAAAACGGTTACACCTGGAAGTGGCTGTTTTGTTTCATCTGAAACGATTCCAGAAATAGTTCTTTCTTGTGCTATGGTTACGAAACATATAAGCATAGCAATGGCTGATGAAATAAGTTTTAGACTTTTCATGATAATAAGTTTTAGAATTAATGTTGAGATTTAACTTTGTCAAAGTTTGAAACTTTGACAAAGTTTTATTGTGGACCGATTATTTTTTCGGAGCCGGTTTTCCGTTTTTTGTAGTGATTATAACAACTCCCTTTTTACCTCTTTCGCCATATTTTTCGGTAGCTTCAAGGTCTTGCAAAATAGTTATGGTTTTAATGTCTTGTTTATCTAAAGGTGCATACGGACTAGTCGGGTTTTTGCCAAACAAATCATTTTCTGAATAGTAAATTCCATCAATAATGTACAAAGGTTCATCAAGAACAACAAGAGAATCTACATTTTCTGGATTTAGATTTGGAAGCTCATCTCGCATCATTTTATCTTTTTTTACGTCGTCGCTATGAGCCATTGCGTTTCCGTTAAGAATCACTAAAGGTGCGTTCTTTTTTGCTTTTTGCACTGGCGCTGCTGAATAGGCAACTTTTGCAGATTCTCTTTGAGGATAACTTGAATAACCCATTTCTGGAGTTACTTCTTTTTTTGAAGAAACATTATCTTCTTCTTCAAAAGTTTCATGTAATAATGTTTGAGCAGGCATTGCCGTCTCTGCCGCAATTTTTGGTGTCGGAGCAGACTGAAAAGCTTCTGCCTGTGGAACTGCTATTTCTTGAACAGCAACTCGTTGTTTGTTTTTAGTTTGATTCTCCAAAATTTTAACCACTTCTTCGTTTGAAACTATTCCAGAATCTGAAGATGGAGTTGCATCTTTTTGGATTAAAACAGGCTCTTCGGTTTGAGGCTGTTCTAATTTTTTTTCTTCCAAAACTACTTTTGGAGTTTCTGTAACGGTTTCTTTATTAGTATGTAAAAACTGAAAGCCTAGAGAAAGCAATAATAGAAGAGAAGCGGCAACCGCAATTTTTTTCCATAATGCAATTGTTTTTTTATCTTCTTTTTTGTCTAGTTTTTCTTCTACGCGCGCCCAGACTTTTTCCATTCCTGGAAAGTCTTGAAACTCGGCTTTTTGCGAAGCTTCTTTTATTTTATCGAATAATTTATCTTGATTGTCCATGACTATTTTGCTTTTTGATAATACAGTTTATTAACCAGTTCTCTCAGTTTGGTCTTAGCGGCATTCAATTGTGATTTTGAGGTACCTTCAGAAATCTTCAGCATTTCGGCTATTTCTTTGTGTGAGAAACCTTCAATGACAAAAAGGTTAAACACAGTTTTACAGCCGTCAGGAATATGGTTTAATAAATTAAGTAAATCTTCTTCTTCCAATGTATTTAGTTCGTCTACAGAAGGCTGCGAAAGCAATTTCACATCATCTAAATACATATTAAAGTTGGTTTCTTTTCTAATCGTCGCCAAACAATGATTTACAGTTATGCGTCTTGCCCAAGCTTCAAAAGCATAAGCTTCTTTTAACTGTTCTAGTTTGGTGAAAATAGTAAAGAAAGAATCGGCCAAAGCTTCTTCGATTTCCTCTTCCTTTTTTAAATATCTTTTGCAAAGGCGGTACAACTTTGGCGCCATGTATTCGTACACCTGACGCTGGGCATCGCGGTGCATTTTTTTACAGTTTGCTATTTGAGTCTCGTTTATCACAATTGTTGTCTTTCTTGTATAGAGAGTAAAAAAGATAAAAAGGTTGGGACGGGGGGTGAAAAAAATATTAAAATATTTTTTTTAGGTTCAGAGTTGCAAAGGTTCAGAGTTGCAAAGGTTTTTGTAGAGACGCACTGCAGTGCGTCTAACATCAGAGAATCCATAATTTGATATTCTTTGCGTAGACGCACTGCAGCGCGTCTCTACGTTAATATGGTAATCAAAATATTTTGTGTTTCTCTGCGAATACCTTTGTGAATCTTTGTGTAATAGCTCTTTCGCAAAGATTCACAAAGCGACAGAGAGATTCGCTAAGTTTTATTTAATCGGCAAAGTCAATTTATAAATCTTCGTTTCTAAAACTTCTGTATCATTATCTTCGCAAAGCAAAAATTCGATTTTGTTGTTTTCTTTTTTATAGAAAGTCAGACCTTCAAATTTATTGGTTGAGGTAATTTTTTGAGTAAAATCTATTTTCATGGTTTTTACATCAATTCTTCCGATGAAACTTCCTAGAATTTCTCCGTCATCATAAGTCGATTTGGTGTCTTCGGCAGTTGAAAGGAAATAGATTTTGCCATCAACCAAAACAGCATCGGTAAAACTGGAACGAACGCCTTTTATTTTTGGCAGTTTGTAATTAACAGAAATCAGAGCAAATTCTTCTCCTAGATTTTTGGCGTGAATCGTAAAAATGGTGTTTTTGTTTGAAACGCCATTTCCGCGATTGAATAAATACCAGTTTTCGCCATCAAAAATAGCGCCTTCTAGATTAAAATCTTCTGGTTTAATTTCTCCGAAATTCTGCATTACAGCATATAGATCGACTAAATTGTTTTTTTGTAAAACGGTTTTCGATTTCAAATCAAATTCAATCATTTTGTTTCGGTTTTCGGTTGAACCAGAACCAAAAACATAAAGCGTATCATTATGATATGTAAGTGATTCAAAATCGGGTTTTAAGTTTTTTGGAATGTTTTGAGTTGGATTGTCAATTAAAGCGTGTTGCTTCAATTGCTGATTCTGCATATTGTATTCGTATAAGAATCCGCTGTTGTCGCCAATTACATAAAGCGCGTCATTATTGTAAAATAATCCCGATGCCGAGCCGATTCCGATGATTTGAAATAATATTTCTAATGTGAATTTTTCCATGAAATGTTGTTTTTTATTGCAATGAATAGCAGTTCCGATAGCTATCGGAATTCGTAAAATTACTATATTTATAAGACAAAAAATGAAAAAGATATGAAATCAATAGACCCGAAAGATTTTAAAGTTGTATATAAAATAAAGCTCAAAGAAATTCCAACTGTTTTAAATGTCAAAGCCGATAATAACGAAAAAGAAGAAAAACTAGATAAAGTTCAAGCCAAATTGAGCGATTTACAAGACGTAATGTATGCGCACAACAAATACAGCGTTTTGATTTGCCTGCAAGGAATGGATACTTCGGGAAAAGACAGTTTGATTCGAGAAGTCTTTAAAGAGTTTAATCCGCGTGGAGTAGTGGTGCATAGTTTTAAAACGCCAACGTCTACAGAGCTGGAGCATGATTATTTATGGCGTCATTATATTGCGCTTCCAGAAAAAGGAAAATTTGCCATTTTTAATAGAACACATTATGAAAATATTCTCGTAACGCGTGTGCATCCCGAATATGTGTTGGCTGAAAACTTGCCGGGAATTGATTCTGTTGACGATATTACGCCAGACTTTTGGAAAAATAGAATCGAACAGATTAATAATTTTGAAAAACATATTTGCCAAAACGGAACAATCGTAATGAAATTCTATCTTCATTTAAGCAAAGAAGAACAACGCCAGCGTCTGTTGCGACGATTGGAAGAGGAAAAACACAATTGGAAATTTTCTCCAGGCGATTTGAAAGAACGCGGGTATTGGGATGAATACATGAAGTATTACGAAGAAGCCATCAATAAAACATCGACACCGCATGCTCCATGGTATATTGTTCCTGCCGACGATAAAGAAATGTCACGCTATATTGTAGCCAAAATTATCTGGGAAGAAATGAAAAAACACACCGATATTAAAGAACCAGAGCTGGACGAAAAAACAGCAATAAATATCGAATTGTATAAAAAAGAATTAGGAGAGAAGTAATTGCGTAATTGAGATAATTAGTCAATTAGATAATTTTTTGAACCCGATAAGTTTTTTTAAACTGTTGGGGTTATTTTGTATTGCTTTTTGAATTCCATTGGTCAAAATAAAAACGCAGTTCGTCAAACTAACTTTAATATTGCTTGTGGTTTATGCTACTTTGTGGTTTGTTTAAAAAATATAGGACTACTTTTGAAGTTAAATTTTCTCAATAAGTTATTTATAAATGATTGCAATCAATAAAAATAGGCACTGGATGTTTTTAGTCTTTTTTTGGTGTCTGTTAGGTTTTACAATTTGGGGACAGCTAATAGAAGATTACAGTATTTGGTCTGCTTTTTCTCAGTCCGTTTTAATTTTATTTTGTTCAACCGCTTTAGCGCATTTTTTAAGTGATGTATTATTGCCTCGTGCTTTGCGAAAAAATAAAATGGCTTTGTTTGCCTTGCAAGGTATTGTGGTGGTTCTTATTCTGTCATTTTGCCTCGCAACCATTTATGCCGTTTTTTCAAATCCAGAATCAAGAAGCAGGTTATATCCCGATCAAGCTGATTTGAGTACACTTCAGTTTTTATGGACACAATTTTATGGCAGCATTCCAGCCGCAATTTTAATAAGTAGCACAGCCTGCGGACTTCGGTTTTATCAGGAACATAATGCTATCGAAAGAAGTCATGCAGAATTGAAACAAGTGCATTTAGAAGCGCAAATCAAGATTTTGCAAGATCAGATAAATCCGCATTTGATGTTTAATATTTTGAACCATATTCATATTCTGATGCAAAGCGATGTAAAGTTAGCTTCAGATTTATTGGTTCAGTTTTCGGATATTTTGAGGTATCAATTGTATGAATGCAATAAGGAATATGTGCCTTTGCATCTTGAAATTAAATATTTAAAAGATTTAATTGCTGTTGAAGAAACTCGTTGGGGAAATGAGCTAGAAGTCAAAAGCAAATGGAGCATTGAAAATGGACAGCTTCAGATTGTGCCGTTGCTTTTGGTTCCGTTAATCGAAAATGCTTTTAAACATGTTTCCCGACTTCCAAATCAAAAAGGATATGTGCATTTGTCTTGCGAGCAAATAAATCATCAGCTGAATTTTACAATTGAAAACTCGTATACAGAGCAATACAAAATACCTTCAAAAAATCAAGGATTAGGTTTAGAGAATGTAAAGAAAAGACTGGAAATACAATATCCAGAAAAACACACATTAGATATTCATAAAACCGATTCTGATTTTACTGTTGAAGTGGTTTTAGATTTGAAATAATTTTTTTGCCACGAATTGCACAAATTAGCACGAATTTTAAATCTGCAATGCTTTGTGTTCTAAGCATTCTTTACAAAAATTAAAACTTTGCGAACTTTGCGATCCCGATAGCTATCGGGATTGCGAACTTTGCGGTTAAAGAAAAAAATCTGCTGAATCTGCTGAATCTGCTGAATCTGCGTGAAACATAAAGACACAAAACCAGAAACAAAAAAACTATGAAAATGAAATGTCTCATAATCGACGATGAACCTATAGCAAGAAACGGAATAGCAGATTTTGTTTCTAAAATTGATTTTCTCGAAACCGTCGGCACTTGTGCTTCGGCTCTAGAAGCCACTTCCTATCTTCAGGAAAAAGCGATAGATTTATTATTTCTGGATATAAATATGCCTTATTTGTCTGGATTGGAATTTTTAGAATCTTTAGAAAACCCGCCATTAGTGATTTTTACAACTGCTTATTCAGAACATGCTTTAGACGGATACCGTCTTCAGGTTGTAGATTATTTATTAAAGCCAATTACTTTTCAGCGTTTCTATCAGGCTTCGTTAAAAGCAAAACAATGGCATCAGATGCTGAGCTCGCCAAAACAAAATCAATTGGATCCTTTTTTGTATGTGCGTCAGGAAGAAGGATTTCAGAAAATTTCTTGGATCGATATTTTGTATATTGAAGGGATGCAAAATTATGCTAAACTTCATTTTAAAGATAAAGTGCTGATTATTCATCAAACGATGATTTCATTAGAAGAAACACTTCCAAAAGAAATTTTCTTTCGAATCCATAAATCATTTCTCGTAAACGTTACGCATATAGATTCTATTTCTGGCGGACGTTTATTTATAAAAGGACAAGAACTACCTATTTCAAGAACACGCCGTGAGGAATTATTGAAAGAGGTAGTGTATAAAAACTTATTAAGCAGATAGCTCTAGAATTTCCATTTTAGAGCTATTGCTCCATAAAAAGTAGTCGTGAATCTTGGATCAGCAATATCTTTTTCCTTAAAGATTTCTTTAATTTTTCGGTTTGTTGTCGAAAAACTTCGAACAAGAGTAGTTCCGCCAGTTGGTTCTAAAATCCAATGTTTTCCAAATTTCATCTGAGGTCGTAAACCTGCAATTATCTGCTGATATCCAAGCAGGGTCGATTTATTCCCAATTTTGGTTTCAGCTGTCATTCCACTTAATTCGGCTACCGCTTTTAAGTCAAAATTATCAGACATTCGATAGCCTATTTCTACACCTTCGGGAAAAGCAACTTTAAAATGTAAAGCGCCAGTAGATTCCCAGTTAAAATAAATTCCAGGAAGAACCATCGGAACACCAAAACTATTAGTTAAAACCGGACCAGCACCCAAAGCCAGTTTAGGATTAAATTGTTTGATAAAAAGAATGCCGCCTTGAAGCAGGACATCATCTTTATTAATTTCAACCATATCCGTATAAACACCTACAGAAGCCATAATTAATAAAGACCAAGAAGAAGAAATAGAGCGCAAATGTTTGACTCCAATTTGCGTATTGAGCAATTCATTCGGGAATCCGCTTTGAAATTCTATTGGAAGATCTTGAATGTTGTAGTTTCTGTTTTCCATTTTGGCATAACTGGCATTAAAAAATACCGACCAGAGTTTTGGATGATCGTATTTATCCATTTTTAAAGATAGTGGCACTTCAAAGGCCAGCTGTGCTCTTTTAAAATTGCTTTCAGCATTTGTCTTAGTGCTGTCTATTGGCCGTACATATTTAGAAAATGGGACATAATCGAGTTTAAATTCACCTGAAATTCCTGATTGTGAACGTGCAGCTAGGGTAGCCAATAAAAAAAGAAAAAGCTGCGATAGATAAAAGATTGTTTTGCTCATAATTTGATTAATTTTTCTGCGAATTACCACGTTCTAAATCAATCCAAAAAAATCATTTGACTACCAGCACTTTTCTTTTGACCAACGGTATAAAATAAAAAATCCGACAACTATTACAAGCTGTCGGATTTTTACCAAAAACAAAATAATAAATTAAACCTATTTTTTAAAGTTTAAAACCATAAGCAACACGCAATGCTACTTGATTAGTTCTAAAGTCATGATAATCTTCGTAACGAACACTTAAATCGATGTACTTGTTGGCATAACCAATTCCTGGAGCCCATAAAAAGGTAGTTTTATCGTAACCGTTTGTTACAGCAAAACCAGCACCCAGTTCTCCTAAAACATAAAATTGATCTTTTAATACAAAAGCTTTAAAACCTGCTTTGGCTGGAATGAATCCAAGATCTTTTATGTTATTTCCAAGTTCATCTTTCCCCATAAATAAATTTGTAAATCCCGTTGTTAAGGTTAATGATGTTTTTTTAGAAAGATCGTACTGTAAACGTACATCTCCACCCAGAGACCAGTCATAATCGTTATCGGTTGGAAGACCTCCATTTAAACCGACTCCTAATCTAAAACCCTGATCGTAATTTTCGACTTCGCTGTCTTGAGCAAAAGTTGTGTTGGCAAATAAAAACGTGAACGCAGCTAGGCATAACATCTGTAAATTTTTCATGGCTTATATTTTTGAAATTTCTATGATGTAAAATTATATGGAAGCCATTTGGAGTTTGTTATACAATTTTTAAAAATCGTTACATAATATTGAGTTCGTCTTATTTTTGTCTTAAAATTGGGATATATTTTTATTGATAGGATAGAATTCGAAGCTTCTGACTATCTTTGCGCACAAAATAGATTAGAAGTGAATTTAAAGCAGTACACCAAAGAGTTTTCGTATAATTTAAGGCTGGCATATCCTGTTATTTTAGGAATGGTCGGACATACCTTAATTGGTATCGTCGATAATATAATGGTTGGTAAAATTGGAAGCACGGAATTGGCGGCAGTTTCACTTGGAAATAGCATGATTTTTATTGCAATGTCTCTAGGAATTGGTTTTTCTACAGCTATTACGCCAATTGTTGCCGAAGGTGATGCGGAGAAAAATGACACTAAAATTCGTTCGGCTTTTCATCATGGATTATTTCTTTGTACCATTCTAGGATTAGTGCTTTTTACGGTAATCATGTTTGCTAAACCTATTATGGAATTGCTGAAACAGCCTGCAGATGTAATCGTACTGGCAAAACCCTATTTAGGATGGGTGGCTTTTTCTCTAATTCCATTAGTAATGTATCAGGGTTATAAGCAGTTTGCAGACGGAATGTCGTTAACCAAATATTCTATGTATGCTATGGTAATGGCAAACGTTCTTCACGTTGGAATTAATTATGTTTTAATATACGGTATTTGGTTTTTTCCAAAAATGGGAATTATCGGAGCGGCTTTAGGAACTGTAATTTCTAGAATATTTTTAGTAATGTTCATGCACATTATGCTTTCGCGAAGAGACGATTTAAAACGCTTTTTTAAAGGTTTTAGTTTTAATGAGATAAAAAAAGCAACCATAAAAAAGATTATCAGTATCGGATTTCCTTCTGCGATGCAAATGCTTTTTGAAGTAGTTTTATTTACTGCCTCGATTTGGCTTTGCGGGAATATCGGAAAGACAAGTCAGGCAGCAAATCAGATTGCACTGAGTTTGGCGTCGATGACTTTTATGTTTGCAATGGGATTAAGCGTGACTTCTATGGTTCGTGTAAGTAATCAAAGAGGGTTGATGGATTATAAAAAACTGATTGTTGTAGCACGTTCTATATTTTTGCTAGCCATTATTTTAGAAACCGTTTTTGCTATTTTCTTTATTGTTTTCCACGATTATCTTCCAAATATTTTCTTGAATATGGAGAATACTGGACAGATTTTGGATAATGAGGAAGTAATTGCCATTGCCTCAAAACTGCTTTTAATTGCAGCTGTTTTCCAAATTTCTGACGGAATCCAAGTTGTGGTTTTAGGTGCTTTACGCGGATTGCAAGACGTAAAAGTGCCTATGTACATTACTTTTGTAGCGTATTGGGTTATTGGTTTCCCCATTTCGTATTATTTAGGAGAATATACCGAATTGAAGGCTCAAGGTGTTTGGATTGGACTTTTGGCTGGATTAACTGCGGCTGCAATTTGTTTGTATGCTCGTTTTCATTACTTAACAAAAAGATTGGTTAAGAATTCAGATGCAGAATAATTAAATTTGAAAAAATAAAAGGCTGATTTTAGCAAAACAATAAATAATCAATTACTAAAAAATAAATATATGGAATTACCTAAATTTTTACTTGGAGACAACACTGATTTTCCAGATGATATTTTTATCATCCACCTAGATTATCCAAGATTTATTATCAATTTGAAAGACGATGAGGTAGAGTTTTTAGAAGAACCTGAAGATCTTGACGAAGCAGAATTAAACGCCGAAATGGAAAGTTTAATTGAAAAAGCAAATGAGTTTTATGATAGAGAAATCAACCGTTACGAAGAGTAATTGTTTTTTTCTAATCTTACGTTCTTATACTATTTTTAATGAAAAATTTACGTTTTTTAAAACCTATTTTCAGTTTTATATTAATCGGATTATTGATTACCACTTTAAGCCGAATCTTTTTATTTTTTCTTTTTAAAGAAAGAGTAGTGCAAACGCCAGATTTCTGGTATATTTTTCCAATCGGTCTTCGAATGGACTTGATATTGCTTTGCTATTTGTCGTTTCTTCCAGCATTGCTGATTACTTTTTTGCCGAATAAAGCGATAAAGTTTACCAATAAATTTCTGGTAATCTACAGTTTTCTGTTTCTGTTTTTAATTCTTTTTGTAGAATTGGCTTCTCCAGATTTTGTAAAACAATATGATACACGCCCGAATAAGATTTTCTTAGACTACCTTATTTATCCAAAAGAAGTTGTCGGAATGCTTTTAAAAAGTTATCTAACTTCGATCATTTTGACTTTCTTAATTTTGGGAGTTGTAATGTATTTTGCTTTCAAAAAGGGGAAAAAATATTTTCATACAACCAGCGCAGATTACAAATTCAAATTAATGGTATTTCCATTAGTGGCTTTTTTATTGTTTTTTGGAGCGCGTTCGAGTCTGACTTCAAAACGTCCTATTAATGCGAGTAATGCTGTTTTCTCGACAGATCAATTGACAAATACTTTGGGATTAAATTCATTTTATACAGTAGCTTTTGCAGCTTATTCGATCAAAAATGAAGGAAATACTAAAATGTATGGTAAAATGGATGAAGCCGAGGCAATTGCTCGTGTAAAGAAATACATGATCGCTGGACCAAACGATTTTACAGATAAAGATATCCCGTTTTTACATGTGCAGCAGCCAGATTCTGTTGTAAAGAAACCATACAATCTGGTTATCTTTTTGCAAGAAAGTTTAGGTGCAGAATATGTTGGAATTTTAGGAGGAAAACCATTGACTCCAGAATTTGATAAATTATCTAAAGAGGGAACTTTGTTCACCAATTTGTATTGCACAGGAACCAGAAGCGTTCGTGGAATTGAAGCGGTTGTGACCGGATTTTTGCCTTCGCCATCAGAAAGTGTTGTAAAGCTTGGAAACTCACAGCAAGGCTTTTTTACTTTAGCGGAAGCATTAAAACAAAAAGGTTACGATACCAGTTTCATTTATGGCGGAATGGCCAATTTTGATAACATGGCTTCGTTTTTCAACGGAAATGGTTTTACAGACATTGTAGACCAAACTGATTTTGATTCTGATGGAAATAAATATGCTTTCAAAGGAACTTGGGGCTATTCTGATGAAGATTTGGTGACCAAAGCCAATCAGTATTTTAAATCAAAAGGCGATAAACCATTTTTCTCTTTAATGTTCTCGACTTCAAATCACGAACCTTTTGAATATCCGGCAGGAAGAATTAAACCTTATGATAAAAAGCCTAATACGGTGAACAATGCCATGAAATATGCCGATTTCTCTATTGGAAAATTCTTTGAAATGGCTAAAAAAGAACCGTATTTTAAAAATACAATTTTCATTGTAATTGCAGATCACAATACCAGAACGTATGGTAAAAATTTAGTTCCAATCAATAAATTCCATATTCCAGCATTTATCATGGGGCCAGGAGTTCCAAAAGGAGCTATTTATGATAGATTGGCAAGTCAGATTGATATTCCGCCAACATTGTTAGGCTATTTAGGAATGCCTTTCGAAACTCCTATGGTAGGTCGAAATCTAACTAAACTAGATCCAAAAGTACAAGGAAGATCTATTATGCAGTTTAATGATATCAATGCATTTAGAGTAGAAAACCAAGTGGTGATCATGCAACCCAATTTGAAACCACTTCAATTTGAAATAAAAAATGATACCACTTTAGTTCCTGTAAAACTAAACGAAGATTTAGCAAAAGATGCTTTAGCACACGTGATTACAGCAGGGAATTTATATAAAGAAAGCAAGTATAAGCTTAGAGCTAAAAAATAGTAACAAAGTAACAGAGATACAAAGTGACAGAGTAAAAGCTTTGTTTCTTTGTTACTTTGTCTCTTTATTGAAATATATTTTCAACAAACTAGAAGCAGCTGCAAACGATGAAATTTCATTGTTTTGCACTGCTTTTTTACTTTCTTCTAATAATGATATGATTTCCGGCTGATTGTAGAAATTTTGTTTTAGCTGTTCGTTAATGGTTTCCATCATCCAGAAATGGTTTTGTTCATTTCTTTTTTCTTGGAAAAACCCGGTTTCTTTCGTCATTTCAAAATAATCAGAAATAGTGTTCCAAACTTCAGAAATTCCATCTTTTGTCAACGAACTGCAAGTAGTTACTTTCGGCTGCCAATTTGATTTTTTTGAAGGAAATAAATGCAAAGCGCGATTAAACTCTACTTTCGCCTGATTGGCTTTTTTTACATTATCGCCATCAGCTTTATTAATGACAATAACATCTGCCATTTCCATAATGCCACGTTTAATACCTTGAAGTTCGTCGCCAGCACCAGAAATCTTTAAAAGTAAAAAGAAATCGACCATGCTATGAACAGCAGTTTCGCTTTGGCCCACACCAACGGTTTCAATAATAATAGTATCAAAACCTGCAGCTTCACAAAGTATGATAGTTTCTCTGGTTTTTCTTGCTACACCGCCTAAAGTCTCTCCCGAAGCGCTTGGTCGGATAAATGCATTTTCGTCCTTAACCAATTCCTCCATTCTAGTTTTGTCGCCTAAAATACTTCCGTGCGAAAGCGAACTGCTTGGATCAACTGCCAAAACTGCTACTTTTTTTCCTAATTGGGTAAGATGTTTTCCAAAAGCCTCAATAAAAGTGCTTTTTCCAACACCCGGAACACCAGTAATTCCAATGCGAATTGATTTATTGGCATGAGACAAACAGCCTTGAATGACTTCGCCAGCTTTCTCAAAATGATCTGGATTAGTGCTTTCAATTAAAGTAATCGCGCGACTGAGAGAAGTTCTGTTTCCTTCTAAAATGCCATCAATTAGTTCTTGAGAAGTGGGCTGTTGCCTGCGTTTGCTTTTAATTTGATTGATAGCCGAATTATTGGTGATTTCGGGAGGCGAAATTCCAGCTTTTTCAGATATGTTGCCAGTTTGTTTATTAGAATTTGACAAAACGCACTTTTTAGAAATGTAAAAGTACAGAAAACAAAAACAGTTTCAAAAAGTTAGTTTGCCACGAATTGCACGAATTTGTTATTCTCAAAATGAGCTGAAAAAAGATTTGCCACGAATTCACGAATTTTATTTTTAAAATCTTTGAGATTATTTTTTCGAATTAATTCGAATAATAATATCAGACATAGTTTTTCAAATGAAAATTCGTGAATTGCTTCGCCTGTTCGCTATCGCTCGAGTCGTGGCAAAAAAAAACTTAGAATCTTAGTGCCTTAGCATCTTTAAAAATTAATATCCAGCTGTAAACCTAACTTGATGATGTTTTGGAGTTTCTGCTTCATCAGCAATTACAACAGCCAAATCTTCTACAGATAAAATACTTCTTTGTTCGTCATTAAAAACAGGATTTTCTAAACCTAAACGGTATTTTCCAGTTCTTCCTGTTTTAGTTCCAGCATGCATTTCGAAAGCAGGGCTAAAGAATGCCCAATCCAAATCTTTTTCTTCTTTGATGATATTTAAATAATGTCTCGCGGCGTTGGCTCCAGGGAAAATCTCCTTTGGAAAATCTGGAGTGTCAACTGCTTGTAAATCTGGGGCAACATATAGACTTCCAGCTCCACCAATTGTAATAAAACGTTTAACACCTGATTTTTTAACTGCTTCTTGAATAGATTTTGAACCTGCTAAAAAATCATCGTAAATATTAGGGTTAGTCCAACCAGGATTATAAGCATTGACAACAGCATCGTGATCTTTCAAGATTTCTGACAAAGCGTCAACATTAAAAATATCTGCAGCAACCCATTTCGCATTTGCTGTATCTTTTGGAGTTCTTGCAATAGCAGTGATTTCGTGTTTTCTGTCTGCTAATTCGTTTAAAATTGCTGAGCCAACAAATCCTGTAGCTCCTATAAGTGCGATTTTCATAATATATAAATTTATTTAGTAATAAAAAATGTTACAGTTTTAGGTAAAAAAATAGTTTTAAAATTGATTCGAAAAATCTTCCAATGAAATTCCCTCCAGCTGTTTGCTGACGTTTTGATTCATTTCGCTATACAAAGCTTCCAAATGCTGATTGATGTTTTTTCCAACTGGGCAATCAGGATTCGGCTGATTTTTAGCAAAACCTAAACCAATTGTTTCAAAGGTCATTTCGAATATTTGTTTTAAAGTTAGATTAGCAGCATTGACCGCTAATTTTGTACCGCCATTTTTTCCTTCTTTACTTTCTACAATATGATGAGCTTTTAAATTGGCAATTTCTTTTCGAACCAAAACAGGATTTAGATTAATACTTCCCGCAATAAACTCCGATGACAAATAATCATTGGGGAATTTATGGAGCAAAGTAAGAATGTGAATCGTTATGGCAAATTTACCTGAAATCATACTGTAATAAAATATGTTACAAATTTACATCTTTTTGTAACACAAAATACTAATTTAACTAAAAATTAATTCTTTACCTCAAATTTTAAATACTTATTTTTGTGATGATCTTACATATGAACAACTTTATACTAATATTTCTCTTTCTTTCGCTGGGTTTGGTTTTACAGCACGTAAAACAGTTTCCCACTCATATCTATAAGACGCTCAATAAAATTGTTATTTATTTCTGCCTTCCTGCCATTACTTTATATCATATTCCTAAAATAAAATGGAGCAGCGAATTGCTATTTCCAATAGGAGCGGGGTGGATTACTTATATTCTGGCTTTTATTTTTTTTCATTTTTTAGGAAGAAGAAATGGCTGGTCCAATAAATTGATTGGATGTCTGATTTTGACAGCAGGATTAAGCAACAGTTCTTTTTTGGGGTATCCAATTATTGAAGCTTTATTTGGAAAAAAAGGTTTAGAAACGGCCGTTTTGGTAGATCAGCCTGGGACTTTTGTGGTGGTTTCTACGCTTGGTGTTTTTACAGCGGCTTTTTATTCTAAAGAAAGTCCGAATGCATTAGGAATTTTCAAAAAAATTATCACGTTTCCGCCATTTCTGATGTTTGTTTTGGCATGTCTAATGAATATTTTCGATTATAATTTAAATGAGAACTTTCAGTCAGTATTGCTAAAAATAGGAAGTTTAGTAACACCTTTAGCTTTGCTCTCTGTTGGTTTGCAATTGACTTTTGATAGAAAAAGCCAGCATTGGAAATTTTTACGACTTGGACTTTTCTTTAAATTGCTTTTGATTCCTTTTATAATTTTTGTGCTATATGTTTTTATTTTTAACCAACATTCTGAAGTCATAAAAATTACAATAATGGAAACCGCCATGGCGCCCATGATAACGGGTGCGATCTTAGCTTCAACTTATGGATTAAAACCAAAATTAAGCAGTATGATGATCGGTTTTGGAATTCCAATTTCCTTTGTTACGCTTGCTTTTTGGTATTTTGTTGTTAGCTTTATTTAGTAGTAAAATACTAATTATATCGACAAAGTAGAATTTTAACTTTTTTTAAGAAAATCAATGTTTTCTATATGCTTTTTTTAGTTAATTTTAGATGAACTAAAAAAATGAAATTATGTCAACATTAAGATTAGGCGATATAGCTCCAGACTTTCAAGCGGAAACCACGCAAGGACCAATTAATTTTCACGAATGGTTAGGAGATTCGTGGGGTGTTTTATTTTCGCATCCAGCAGATTTTACGCCAGTTTGTACAACTGAATTGGGAACAGTGGCGAACTATGTGCCAGAATTCAAAAAAAGAAATACTAAAGTTATTGCTCTGAGTGTAGACGGTTTAGATTCGCATAAAGAGTGGATTAAAGATATCAACGAAACTCAAAATACAGAAGTAAATTTCCCAATCATTGCCGATGAGGATAAGAAAGTAGCTAATTTATACGATATGCTTCATCCAAATGCAAGCGATAAATTTACAGTGCGTTCTGTTTTCGTTATTGGACCAGATAAAAAAATCAAATTAACTTTGACTTATCCAGCTTCAACTGGAAGAAATTTTGACGAATTACTTCGTGTAATTGACAGTTTACAATTGACTGCCAATTATAGCGTTGCCACTCCTGCAAACTGGAAAGATGGAGAAGATGTGGTAATCGCACCTGCAATTCCAGATAGCGACATTCCAGCTAAATTCCCAAAAGGACATACGCCAATCAAACCTTATTTGAGATTGACTCCGCAGCCGAATAAATAATTTTTATAGGGGCAAAGGTTCAAAGTAACAAAGAGACAAAGTTAAAAAGGCTGAGATTTTTCAAACAGAAAAATCTCAGCCTTTTTATTTTTACCAGGACCTTTATTACTCTGTCCCTTTGTTACTTTGTCCCTTTTAAAAAAAGAACTTACTTGGCCGCCAACAAAGCATTCATTCTTTTCTTATCTCCTACAACCCAGAGAATATCATTTTTCTCTAATATCAAACTAGATTCTGGATTTAGAATACGGTTTCCGTTTCGTTCAATTCCTACGACCATTCCGTCTGTTTTGGCTCTGAACTGTCCGATGCTTTTTTGAATAAACTCGTCTTGAGAAACTTCAAGCTGACGCAAAACAATATCGGTTTCTTCTACTTTTGTAGGCGGTTCTGTTTCGTTTTGAGTTAAGAATTTGGTGAATTCTGTAATTTGAGCATCAGTTCCAATTACACATATTTCATCGCCTGGAAATAGACGTTCCGTTTTGGTAGGAATCGGAATGGTGACTTCTCCTCGTTTAATGTAGGCGATATTAATTCCTAATTGTTCACGAATTTTGAGTTCTTGCAAAGTCTGCCCAACTAAATTGGATTCTTTTTTAATTTCGAAGAAAGACATGTGTCCGTCCCAAGGCATTAAATTGGCATATCGTCTATCGATCTTTTTGTTTTCGCGATCGTTTAGGTTTTTCAAAAAGTGATTTTCGATTTTATGGTATTGCTCATTTAGTTTTTTAGGGAAAATTTGATAAGCTCCTATCGCAATAATCAGCGCTACGAAAGCTACTAAAGGAGAGAAGAAAATATTCAATAAAAACCCGACAAAGAATAGGCCGAGACTCATTCTTATCAAGATAAGCATTAAAAGTGCGCCACGATATTTGCGTTCTTCCCAAAGGGTTTCAACTTCATCAACTTTTACACGACGGAGCGAAAGTGCCCATAAAAATGGAGCAATTACAACCAGAGTCAATAAAGCAGCTAATGTATTTCCGAATCGTGTATCGGCAACCAATGGCGCTACAAATTTGGAGGACAATAATATAATGGCTGTAATAATAATGGTATGAAGAATAATTTGCGTAATCGAAGAACGAAGTACAATTTGCCAAGTACTGACAGATTTAATGGCTTGTGCATTTACACTATAACGGTTAATGTTTTTAACCCATCTTTTAGGCATTTTTGCCTCTAAAAAGAATGCAAAACGTTCAGAATATTTAATTAAGAAAGGTGTGGTAAATGTCGTGATTGCAGATACAGCCACAATAATTGGGTACAAGAAATCACTAGTAACTTTTAAGGACATTCCAAGAGTGGCAATAATAAATGAGAACTCTCCAATTTGTGCCAAACTCATTCCGGTTTGAACAGATTGTTTTAACGGCTGGCCAGAAATCAAAGCACCAATAGAAGAACTAAAAGCTTTTCCAAATATGGTCAATAAAGTAATTATGGCAACAGGAAGCGCATAATTTATCAATGTTACTGGGTTAATCAACATTCCGACAGATACAAAGAAAACGGCACCGAAAAAGTCTTTTACAGGCTGAATTAAATGTTCAATTTTTTCTGCCATTGTAGTTTCAGCAATAATAGATCCCATGATGAAAGCACCTAATGCTGGAGAAAAACCAACATTTGAAGCAAAAATGACCATCATTAGACATAATGCTAATGAGATGATGAGTAGCATTTCATCTGTCATCAGATGTTTTGCTTTTTTGAAAATAGTTGGAATAATAAAGATTCCCCCTAAAAACCAGATAATTAAAAAGAAAATAAGTTTTAAAACAGATTGTAATAATGCTGTTCCCGAAACCTGATCGCTTACAGCAATAGTTGATAGCAAAACCAGCATCAGAATTGCCACAATATCTTCGACGATTAAAGCTCCGAAAACAATTCCAACGAATTTTTTCCCTTTTACGCCCAATTCATCAAAAGCCCTGATAATAATAGTTGTGGACGAAATAGAAAGTGTGGCTCCCAAGAAAATACTGTCCATTTTTCCCCAGCCCATCCATTGCCCGACTGCGTAACCAATTACGGTCATAAACAAGATCTGGGTTATAGCGGTGACAGACGAAGTCCCTCCAACCTTCATTAGTTTTTTAAAGCTGAATTCGAGTCCTAAACTAAAAAGTAAAAATATAACCCCAATTTCTGCCCAAACTTCGACACTTTTCATATCGGTGATAGATGGGAAGAAATCAAAATGGTTTCCAGCTAAAAATCCTGCAATCAGGTAACCTAAAACCAAAGGCTGTTTCATTTTTCTAAATAATAGAACAGCGATTCCTGCGGTCATCAGGATTAATCCTAAATCACTAATTAAAGGTTGTAAGTGGTGTGAAGTTTCCGCAGCGGCATTTAATGCAATCATATAAAAACGTGGTATTTTTTTAGCGGCTGATCCAGCTTTTTATTTCAAATGAAATTCATTGGCTCCTATTAAAATAAAAGGAGTCTAACCTGGATTTGCCTCTGGATTTAATAAAAAAAAGCTATCTCGATAAAGATAGCTTTTTTTGGTAAAATATTTGGTATTTTTCTTAAATTCCTGTGTAATTACTAGGCGTTATAGCCAATAATTCTGCTCTAACGGCATCTGAAACTTCCAGAGTGGCAATAAAGTTATGAATCGCATTTTTGTCGATTGCTTCATTAGTTCTTGTTAATCCTTTTAAAGCTTCGTAAGGGTTTGGATACGCTTCGCGACGTAAAATAGTTTGAATAGCTTCAGCAACAACTGCCCAGTTTTTCTCTAAATCTTCAGCAAATTTACTTTCGTTTAAAAGCAATTTATTTAATCCTTTCAAAGTAGCTTCAAAAGCAATAACTGTATGTCCAAAAGGAACACCAACATTACGTAAAACAGTACTGTCAGTTAAGTCACGCTGTAATCTTGAGATTGGTAATTTTGCAGAAAGGTGTTCAAAAATAGCATTTGCAATTCCTAAGTTTCCTTCTGAGTTTTCAAAATCAATTGGATTTACTTTGTGCGGCATTGCAGACGAACCGATTTCTCCAGCTTTGATTTTTTGCTTGAAATAATCCATTGAAACGTACGTCCAGATATCGCGATCTAAATCGATGATAATCGTATTGATTCTTTTTAAAGCATCAAAAAAAGCTGCAAAATGATCGTAATGCTCAATTTGTGTGGTTGGGAAAGAATGTTTTAAACCAAGATCTGTTTCAACAAATTTATTTCCGAATTGTTTCCAGTCAATTTGCGGGTATGCTACGTGGTGCGCATTGAAATTTCCTGTTGCTCCTCCAAATTTAGCAGCAAACGGAATGTTGAATAACAAACGCATTTGCTCTTCTAAACGCTCTACGAAAACCAAAATCTCTTTTCCTAAACGAGTAGGAGAAGCAGGCTGTCCGTGTGTACGCGCCAGCATTGGAATGTCTTTCCACTCAACGCTTAATTCTTTTAATTTTGCAATTACAGCAATTAAAGTTGGCATATAAACTTGCTCAAACGCTTCTTTTGTAGAAAGCGGAATGGCAGTGTTATTAATATCTTGAGATGTTAATCCGAAGTGAATGAACTCTTTGTATTGAGATAAACCTAATTTCTCAAAAGCATCTTTAATAAAGTACTCAACCGCTTTTACATCGTGATTGGTTACTTTCTCTGTTTCTTTAATCCAAAGCGCATCTTCAGTTGAGAAGTTTTTGTAGATGTTTCTCAAGCTTTCAAATAGACTAGAATCAATACCTTGCAACTGAGGCAACGGAATTTGGCATAAAGCAATGAAGTATTCCACTTCAACCAAAACGCGGTATTTTATTAAAGCTTCTTCAGAGAAGAAAGGTGCTAAATTTTGAGTTTTATTTCTATATCTTCCGTCAATTGGTGATATAGCATTCAATTCGTTTAGAGTAGTCATTGTGATGTTGTTTTTTCGAAAGGTGCAAATATAAGGTATTGTTAAAACTTCTGAAAGCTATATTTGAGCTTAAATCATGGTTTTGAAAATTTTATCCCAAATGGTAAAGTAAAAACCGTAATTGTGAGACTCATTTTTATGATGATCGTTATGGAATTTTGTAGTCGAAATCCATTTTGTAAAGGAATTGCTGTACCAAAAAGATGGAAATATGTCTTTTTTTAAATGCCCGAATATTCCATAAGACAGATTTAAAATGAGATAAATAATGATGCTCAAATAATTAAACTTCAAAATCGTAATTAAAAACAGCCATATAAAGCCAAAACCCAAAGTTTCTATCGGATGAAGAACATATAAACTATAAACATTAGTTTCTACATGAGTGTGATGCAATTTATGAATTGGGTAAAGCCATTTTAAATGATGAACCAGAAAATGAAAAATGAACATGAAAAGATCCATCAGAAGAATCAATAAAAGAGTATCGAAAATGATAAGTTTAATAGAGGCTGAAAAATCTACTTTCATAATTCCGTAGCGATACAATTCAAAACCGATTAAAGTGATGAATGTGTTGCAAAGCAGCGTAGAAAGCACCCATTTTCGATCTTTATTCTTTAAAAAGGTGTTTTCTGGTTCCATAGCTTTTCCAATTAAAACAGATAAAACGACTAGCGCTGAATTTTCTATTAAAAAGAAAACAAAGAGCCAGAATAGATTAAACGGAAATAATTGCTGTAACCAACTTTCAAAAATCATGTTGTTTTTTCTAAATTCAATAATTTCTCCCTTAAATCGGCAACTCCTTCAGAAGCAAATTTGGCAATCGTTTCAACTTTATTTCTAAGATTCGGAATCGAAATAGGTTTCGGATCAATATAAAAAACAGGAGTTGTGCTTGGCGTATAAGAAATTAATCCAGCGGCAGGATAAACTTGCAGTGAAGTCCCGATTACAGCAAAATAATCTGCGGTTTCTGTAATATCAATAGCTTCTTCGAGTGCAGGAACTTCTTCACCAAACCAAACAATGTGAGGGCGCAATTGATGTCCGTTCGCATCCAAATCTCCGGTAAGCAAATCTTCAGCCCAATCTAAAATCAGGTTTTTATTTTGAGTGCTTCGCACTTTTAGCAGTTCGCCATGCAAGTGCAAAACATTTGTGCTTCCTGCGCGTTCATGAAGATCGTCAACATTTTGAGTTATAATTTGAACATCGAAATCTTTTTCCAATTCAGCCAAAATAATATGACCCAAATTTGGATTTACTTCTTTTAACTGTTGGCGTCTTTTATTGTAGAAATCTAGAACCAACTCTTGATTTTTATACCAACCTTCTGGAGTGGCAACTTCCATCACATCATGTCCTTCCCATAAACCATCACTGTCGCGAAAAGTTTTAATGCCGCTTTCAGCGCTAATTCCTGCTCCTGTTAAAACAACCAGTTTCTTTTTCATTCGTAGTTATATTAAAAGATAAAAATAGTGATTTCTTTATTCAAATGTTTAGTAAATAGCGAGGAGAAACTATACTTTTTGGGATAAAAGAATGGGGGTTTATACGCTTTGTCTCTCTTTCTGAATTATTTAATTTTAATGTTCTATTTGAAAAAAGCGTTTCTAAATGATTTTAATTCAATTTACAGGGCTTTCTGGTTCAGGAAAAACGACTTTGGCAGAAAATGTCAGGCATCTGCTGCTTCAAAATAATTACGAAGCTGAAATAGTAGATGGTGATGTTTATCGGCAGACAATCTGTAAAGATTTGGGATTTTCTAAAGAAGACCGATGCGAAAATGTACGGCGTCTTTTTAAGATTGGCAGAAGTTTAATCGAGGAAAATAAAATCGTTTTGATGTCGGTTATAAATCCGTATGAAAATGTTAGAAGTGAATTAAGAGCTTTTGAATTTGTAAAAACAGTATTTCTGGATTGTTCGATTAGCAATTTGATTGAAAGAGATCCGAAGGGATTATACAAAAGAGCATTACTGCCAGATAATGATCAAAATAAAATTAGAAGTTTTACGGGTATAAGCGATGTTTTTGAAATTCCAGAAAAAGCAGATCTAGTACTAAAAACAGATTCAGAAGCTGTTTTGGTTTCTGCCAATAAACTCTACAATTTTATAATTAGCAATTTAAAATCTTAAGGTTATGAATCCTTCTTCCTGCCAGCTTCCCATTTCTTTTTCAATAGAAAAACTGCAAAACGATTTACAGACTTGCGAGACCAATTTATGGACACCGCATTTTAATACGAATCGTTACGAAGGAAAATGGACAAGTGTTTCTTTGCGGTCGCAATCTGGTTTGGAAACCGACATACTTTCTTTTGCAGATAAAGAATATAAAAATACGCCTTTATTGGATAGCTGTCCGTATTTTAAAGAAATAATGGATTGGTTTGAATGCGAAAAAGAAGCGGTGAGATTACTAAGGCTCGGTCCTAATAGTGAGATAAAAGAGCATGTTGACAATGATACGTCGTACGAAGACGGTTTTTTTAGAATTCATGTTCCTATTGTAACCAATTCTGAAGTTTATTTTTATGTAGACAAAAAACTAGTTCCAATGAAAATGGGGGAGTGCTGGTATGCCAATTTTCAATTGCCGCACAGTGTTCAGAATAAGAGTTCAGAACCTAGAATTCATTTGACTTTGGATTGCATAAGAAATGATTGGTCTGATGAATTGTTTTCTAAAATGGGTTTTGATGTGAATTTCGTACATAAGAAACAATATTCAGATGAGGTAAAGCAGCAGATTATTGCAGAGCTTTCCAGAAACCCATCCGAAACCAATGCTAAGATTATTGCCGAACTTCAATCACAAATGAACCCATAAAAATGGAAAGTATACAGCATCTTATTTCAAATTGGATTCCGATTAAATTGATTGAAAAAGAGAATGAAGTCTATTTTGAATGGCTTTATTTTTCTGATATTCCTTTTGCAGATCCTTTTTTTGAAGAAACAATTGCGAAATGTAGAAGCCACAGCTATAATTCAAAACCGTTTAAATTAATAAGTACAGCAGAAAATCTAATAGAATGGTCTAAAAAACTCGAATTTGTACCATTAAAAGGATTGGTTTTTCACGTATCAAGATGTGGTTCTACTATGTTAAGTCAGTGCTTAGCGACTTCGTCTGAAAGCATTGTGGTGTCTGAAGCTCCAATTGTCGATCAGATTTTAAGAAGCGACGCTTTTGACGCAGATACCAAATCGGTTTTGCTTAAATCGGTTATCAGATTGCTTGGACAGAAACGATCTCCTGAACAAAAAAATCTTATTATAAAACTAGACGCATGGAGCATTTTTGAGGCTTCTTATTTGCGATCGGTTTTCCCTAAAATTCCTTTTGCATTACTGTATCGAAATCCAGGAGAAGTTTTAAGGTCGCACCAAAAGATGGCGGGTATGCATATGATTCCAAATTTAATTCCGTCGAGTGTTTTTGGAATTACTTCTAAAGAAGTTCAAGAGGTGAGTTTTCAGCAGTATCAAGCTTTGGTTTTAGAAAAATATTTTCAAGGTTTTCTCCATTTTTATGAAAAAGACAGCAATGTGATACTGCTGAATTATAATGATGGAATGAAAAATGTCGTAGAAAGATTTATAGCTTTCATAAATGTCAAATTTTCCGAAATTGAATTAAATGGCATGTTGGAACGACTTAAAAAACATTCTAAAAATGAAAATACTGTTTTTATTGGAGATTCTTACAAAGACGATATTTTGTCTATTAATTTGAATGAAGTTAATCTGCTTCATGAAAAGCTGAATGCTAATTTCATTGAAGATTTGGCGCGTTGAAAATTTGGACGAAGCTTCTTTTTCTTTTATTTATGTATTTTTGCGCCAAACTTAAATAAAATGATTGATTTAGATTATCTCGCATTCTTAGAAAACATATTAACTGAAAATAGAAAAGCTAATTTTTTAAAAGTACTAGAAAATAGAACAAAACATTTTACAGTTGCAGTAGAAGATGTTTATCAGATGCATAATACAAGTGCGGTAATGCGAAGCTGTGAAGTTTTTGGAATTCAGGAATTAAATGTAATTGAACAGCGCTTTGGAAAAAGAATCGATAAAGAAATTGCTTTAGGTGCGCAAAAATGGGTTGACATTAATCGATTTGATTCGGTTTCAGGATGCCTTTCAGATTTAAGAAGCAAAGGATACCAGATTATTGCCACAACTCCACATGAAAAAGACTGTATGCTTGAAGATTTTGATATCTCAAAACCAAGCGCTTTATTCTTTGGAACAGAAAAAGAAGGATTATCAAAAGAAATTATGGATAACGCCGATGGTTTCTTAAAAATACCAATGGTAGGTTTTACAGAAAGTTTGAATATTTCTGTATCGGCTGCGATTATTATTCAAAGCTTGACCAATAGACTTAGAAGATCTGATATTAATTGGAAATTAACTGATGAAGAAATTTTAGCAAAACGTTTGGATTGGGCCAAAAATTCGATACGCGATATAAAACGAATTGAAGAGCGTTATTATCAAGATAATCCTAGATAAGTCGCAGTCAGTCTCAGTCACAGTTCGAAGTATAAACTAGAAATTTAGATAAATAAATAAAAAGAAAAGACCGATAGTTTAAACTATCGGTCTTTTTTATGGGATTTAAAGTATCAGTCTGTAAACTAAGACTGCGACTGAATACTAAAAAAATATTTAGTTAATCAAAACCCAAGTTCCAGCAGCGATTAAAGCCTCAGCTTTTTTGTACTTCATTGTTTCTGTTTTACCAGTTGCCACTTCCTGAACTGTTACAGTATCATTTCGGTTGATTTTTGGCATATCTCTAACGATAGTTTCAGTAACCTGACGCTGTTGTGTTTCTCCAGCTTCACGGTTTAAGCTTTCGCTGTTTGGAATTTCGTCTTTGCTTAGCTGTAAGTTTTCTTTTGGACGAGCTACCTCTCTTGCTTCGTGAATTTCAGGAGCGTTTTGAGCAGGTAAGTCACCTTTAAATAAAAATGAAATTACTTCTTTATTAACGTTATCCAACATTCCTCTAAACAAGTTGAAAGCTTCTAATTTGTAGATAAGCAATGGATCTTTTTGCTCGTGAACCGCCAATTGAACAGATTGTTTCAATTCGTCCATTTTGCGTAAGTGTTTTTTCCAAGCCTCATCAACAATAGAAAGTGTGATGTTTTTCTCAAAATCAGCAATCAATTGAGCACCTTCGCTATCGTAAGCTTTTTTTAAGTCAGTTACCACATTCAAAGTTTTAATTCCGTCTGTAAATGGAACTACAATTCTTTCGAAATGATTGTTTGGCTCTTCGTAAACTCCTTTAATGATTGGGAAAGCTTCTCTTGCGCTTCTTTCAGTTTTTTCTGTATAGAATGCTAAGGCTTCTTTGTAAACTTTTCCAGTAACTTCAATATCATTTAATTTTGCAAATTCAGCTTCTGAAATCGGAGATGTAATTCCGAAATAACGAATTAAATCAAATTCAAATCCTTTGAAGTCATTCGCCACTTTATTGTTGCTTACGATTAATTCGCAAGTGTCATAAAGCATATTTGCGATATCCAGTTTCAAACGCTCACCAAACAATGCGTGACGACGACGTTTGTAAACTACTTCACGTTGAGAGTTCATTACGTCATCATATTCTAATAAACGTTTACGAACCCCAAAGTTGTTTTCTTCTACTTTTTTCTGAGCACGTTCGATAGATTTAGTCATCATAGAATGCTGAATAACTTCACCTTCTTTTAATCCCATTCTGTCCATTACTTTCGCAACTCTTTCAGAACCGAATAAACGCATTAAGTTATCTTCAAGGGAAACGTAGAATTGAGAACTTCCTGGATCTCCTTGACGGCCAGAACGACCGCGCAACTGTCTGTCTACACGACGAGAATCGTGACGCTCTGTACCAACGATTGCTAAACCTCCCGCAGCTTTTACTTCTGGAGATAATTTAATATCGGTACCACGACCAGCCATGTTTGTTGCAATTGTTACAACTCCAGCTTTACCAGCTTCTTCAACGATTTGTGCCTCTTGTTTGTGCATTTTAGCGTTCAATACGTTGTGTTGGATTCCTCTCATTTTAAGCATACGGCTTAATAACTCTGAAATCTCTACAGAAGTTGTTCCAATCAATACTGGTCTTCCTGCTTTTGATAATTCAGTAACATCCTCAATTACAGCGTTGAATTTTTCGCGTGTAGTTTTGTAAATGTAATCTTCTTTATCTTGTCTTGCAATCGGACGGTTTGTAGGAATTTCAACAACATCCAATTTATAGATTTGCCATAACTCGCCAGCTTCTGTAACAGCAGTACCAGTCATACCTGCTAATTTGCTGTACATTCTGAAATAGTTCTGTAATGTAACTGTTGCAAAAGTTTGAGTTGCAGCCTCGATTTTTACGTTTTCTTTTGCTTCGATCGCTTGGTGAAGACCGTCTGAATAACGACGTCCGTCCATGATACGACCTGTCTGCTCATCGACAATCATAATTTTATTGTCCATGATAACGTACTCTACATCTTTTTCGAATAAAGCATATGCTTTTAAAAGCTGAGTAAGAGTATGGATACGTTCGCTTTTTACGCCAAAATCTTGGAATAATCTTTCTTTGGCTTCAGCTTCCGCGTCTTTATCTAATTTTTGTTTTTCAATAGCAGCGATTTCTGTTCCGATATCTGGTAAAACGAAGAAATCCGCATCAGTATCTCCAGAAAGGTATTTGATACCGTTGTCTGTCAATTCAACTTGATTGTTTTTTTCTTCAATCACAAAATACAAAGCTTCGTCAACTTTGTGCATTTCACGATTGTTATCTTGCATATATTGATTTTCAGTTTTTTGAAGCAATTGTTTAATTCCTTCTTCACTTAAAAATTTAATTAATGCTTTATTTTTAGGTAAACTTCTGTAAGCTCTCAATAATTGGAAACCTCCATCTTTTGTATTACCTTCTTTGATTAATTTTTTAGCTTCAGCTAAGAAACCATTTGCTAACTGACGTTGTTGTGCAACTAAGTTTTCGATTTTTGGTTTCAATTCGTTGAATTCATGGCGATCTCCTTGAGGAACTGGTCCTGAAATGATAAGAGGTGTTCTAGCGTCATCAATCAATACAGAGTCAACCTCGTCGACAATGGCAAAATTGTGTTTTCTCTGCACTAAATCGCTAGGCGAGTGCGCCATGTTATCTCTTAAGTAATCAAAACCAAATTCGTTGTTGGTTCCGTAAGTGATATCCGCATCGTAAGCTTTTTTTCTAGCTTCTGTACTTGGTTGGTGATTGTCGATACAGTCAACAGATAAACCGTGGAACTCGAATAAAGGAGCTTTCCATGTGCTATCACGTTTCGCTAAGTAGTCGTTCACCGTTACTAAATGAACACCGTTTCCAGTCAAAGCATTTAAGTAAAGTGGAAGAGTAGCTACCAAAGTTTTACCTTCTCCCGTTTGCATTTCGGCAACTTTACCTTCGTGCAATACCATACCACCAATTAACTGAACATCGTAGTGAATCATGTCCCAAGTGATGTCTTTTCCGGCAGCATTCCATTTGTTAGCCCAAATAGCTTTATCACCATCAATAGTGATATATGATTTTGTTGCTGAAAACTCGCGATCTTTTGGAGTTGCTGTAACTTCAATGTGTGAGTTTTCTTTAAAACGGCGAGCCGTTTCTTTTACAACAGAAAAAGCTTCTGGAAGAATTTCCATTAAAGTTTTTTCTGAGATTTCATAAGCTTCTTTTTCAAGAGCATCTATTGCATCATAAATGTCTTCTCTTTTATCGATGTCTTCGATGTTTTCTACTTCGGCTTTCAGCGAAGCAATTTTAGCATCTTTTTCAGCTCTAGCTTCTTTTATTCTATCTTTAAAATAAACGGTTCTTCCTCTTAATTCGTCGTTTGTAAGACTCATTAAAGGAGCTTCGAATGTTTTAATTTTATTTAAGTAAGGTTGTAAAGCTTTGACATCTTTCTGCGACTTATCGCCGACAAAGACTTTAATAATACTGTTTATGAAACTCATGATTTATTGTATTTCTTTTATTATATAATATGTATTTGAACCAAAAAAAAAGTCTCTATGATGAGACTTTTTCCTTTGGTTTATTTTTTAATATTCATCCTCATTCCAAAGATAATCTTCGTCTGTTGGATAATCAGGCCAAATTTCTTCCATTGATTCATATATCTCACCTTCATCTTCGATTGACTGAAGGTTTTCTACTACCTCTAATGGAGCACCAGCTCTAATGGCGTAGTCAATAAGTTCATCTTTGTTAGCAGGCCATGGCGCATCACTTAAATAAGATGCTAATTCTAATGTCCAATACATCTGTTATCTGTTTAGTTTGTGCAAAAATAAATTTTTTACTGAAAAAGACAAGTAAATTTTGATTTATTTTAATAAAATTTAAGAACGTCTTTGCTAGTACTCAGTTTTCAGTGCCAGTTCTCAGTTTTAAAACTGAAATTTGCTACTAACTACTGTGTTTTTCTGTATTCAGTTTTGCAGTCTGAAAATTGAAAACTGCGACTGTTTACTTTCTTGGAATCCATTTCACTTCCTCCGCTTTTAAGTCTGAGGACAACTTTCGTGCCAAGACAAAAAGGTAGTCAGAAAGTCGGTTTAGGTACTGTATTGCTATTTCCGGAACGTGTTCATTATGACTTAAATGTACTGCTAAACGCTCTGCACGACGGCAAATACAGCGTGCTATATGACAATGTGACACGGTAGGGTGCCCGCCAGGCAAAACAAAATGAGTCATTGGAGGAAGACTCTCGTCCATTTTATCTATTTCGTTTTCGAGTAATTCAATATCTGATTCAATTATTCCGAGATTTTCCAAGCGAAGTTTTCCGTTTTTTAAAACTTCTTTCTCTTGTGGAGTTGCCAAAATGGCACCAACCGTAAAAAGGCGATCTTGGATTTCGATTAAAATGGTTTTGTAATGCGAATCCATTTCCTGATCGCGAATTAATCCAATATAAGAATTCAGCTCATCAACAGTTCCATAACTGTCAATTCTGATGTGATCTTTTGGTACGCGAGTTCCTCCAAAAAGAGCCGTTGTGCCTTTATCGCCTGTTTTGGTATATACTTTCATTTTTTTAAAGATGCTAAGGTTCTGAGGTGCTGAGATGCTAAGTTTTTCTTATGTTGCGATTAGGCAATTAACCAATTAAACGGTTAAACAGATTTTTTCGTGTCGCTTTCAATTAAACCATCTCGTAAACGGATAATTCTGTGAGCATACGCAGCAATATCTTCTTCGTGAGTTACTAGGATTACAGTATTTCCTTGTGCATGAATATCTCCAAAAAGCTTCATAATTTCAACAGAAGTTTTACTGTCTAAGTTTCCGGTTGGCTCATCGGCCAGAATTATAGAAGGCTTGTTGACCAAAGCGCGGGCAACAGCAACACGCTGGCGCTGTCCTCCAGAAAGCTGATTGGGCTGGTGATCCATTCTGTCGGCAAGATTAACCTGTTTTAAAACTTCAGTTGCGCGGGCCATTCTTTCAGATTTTCCGTAACCGGCATAAATCATTGGCAAGGCAACATTATCTAAGGCAGTTGTTCTTGGTAAAAGATTGAAGGTCTGAAAAACGAAACCAATTTCTTTGTTTCTAATTTCGGCCAATTCATCATCTTTCATTTTGCTGACATCTTTTCCATTTAAAATATAACGACCCGAAGTTGGCGTATCTAAACAGCCCAATAAATTCATTAATGTAGATTTTCCTGAACCGGAAGGTCCCATTAAAGCAACATATTCGCCTTTTTGTATTTCTAGATCTATTCCCTTTAAAACATAAACTATCTCATTTCCTAAAGTAAAATTTCGTTTGATGTCGGTTATTTTAATTAATGGTTCAGCCATTTTAGTTTACAATTTTGGATTTAAAAGTACAAAACACTTTTGAATAAGTAGTTGATAATTGGTTTTTGTTACAAATCGTTTTGGCGTACAATAAAACCGGAATAATTAATAAATAGATTTTTTTAAACAAAAACGGTTATATAATTCAGATTTAATTTTGCGTAATTCTCATTATTTTTGATGATTTATAGTTTTAAAATGTTTTTTATTTTAAAAATGTGATAATAATGTAATTTATTAGAATTGGTATTAAGTAAATTTGAATATATCAATTAATTAATAACTAAGATTATGAAAAACATAAAAATAACTACAGGAATTGCAGTATTAGTATTAGCATTAACATCATGTAAAGATGAAAAACAAGAAAGAGCTCAGAAAACAGTAGAAAGTTATGTAGTGTATGTTGACTCTGTTAAAAATGTTGCTGCCGCTGATTTGAAAGACAATTGGAAAAGCGTAGAAGCTGAATACGATAGAAGATCTCAAGAAGCTCAAGCCGCTTTAGCAGATATTAAAGACAATGCTGCTGCGACTGAAAAAGTAAATGCAAGTAAAATTAAATACGAAGAATTTAAAAAAGAATTGACCGCCCAATTTGCCCCTCCAGCTCCTAGTCCGAAACAGCAGTTAAGAGATGCTTTGTTTGGCGCAGGAAAAATTGGTGACGATATGAATTTTAGTTGGGTTAATGCCCAAAATATTCATAGTGTTTATCAGCAGTTTGTTCATACTGTAGAAAATAATAAAGATAAATATTCTAGAGAAGACTGGGATGAAATCAAATTAATGTATGAAGCGCTTGATAGCCGTAAAAATACAGTTGAGAAAGAAGGTTTGTCAGCCGAGGATAACAGAAAAATTGCTGGTTTGAAAATTAAGTTTGCACCAATGTATACTGTAAACAGAATGGGAGCTAAATCTGAAGAAAACAAAGAAGCAAAAAAATAGATTTGTAAATTTTGAATTAGAAAATGAAAAAGACGATTAGAAATGATCGTCTTTTTTTATGCTCGTATTATAAAATGTTCTTTCGGCTGTTCTCGTCTAAAGAATACAAATCCCCATTGAAAAGTGTCAATTGTGACTTTTACCTGAGGATGGGTTTTAATCATTTTCCAAGCTTCTTCCATGTCTTCTGACCAATGGATATCATCGAAAATCCAAACAGAATCATTGTTGATTGTTGGCAATAAAAGTTCAAAATATTCTAAAGTTGCTTTTTTAGAATGATTTCCGTCGAAATATATCAGATCGTAATTTGTTGCTTGAATGTTCTCAGAAATCAAAAAAGATTCAAACTCAGAAATTACATTTTCAACATTATGGTAATCAAATTCAGTTAATTGATTCTGAGCAACATTTGCGGTGTTTGGACAGCCTTCAATCGTAACCACTTTCGCTTTTGGATTTCCTAAAGCCAAAGCCGCAGTTGCTAAACCTAAAGATGTTCCTATTTCTAGGATTTTTTCTGGTTTAAAGTAATTGGTAACTCGAAACAATAATTCGGCACGTTTTGGTGAAATTCCAGCTGTTTGCACAATTTTAGAAATCTGTCTTCTATTGGATTTGAAAACTCTCGAACCCGCTCCAAAATCGGTCACTTCAATAAAGTTTTTATTCTCTAAAAGTGTTTTTCTATACTTTTTAAGAGTGGCATATTCTGGCTTAGATTTCTTGTCATAAAAACATTTTGTCAGCAGACTAAAAACAAATGGCGAATGAACCGCGTGTTCGTTTTTAGAATACCAAAGAAATTTTAAATAAGATTGTATTTGAAAAAGCATTTAGAGGTCTAAAATGAAATATTAATTTACTTTAATCAATTTCACATCAAAAATAAGAACTGATCCAGCTGGTATTCCAGGACGTGGATAACTCCCATATGCTAAATGAGAAGGGATAAGCAGAACTCCGTTTCCGCCTTCTTTAAAATACGGAATTCCTTCTGTCCAGCCTTTAATTACTTCAGAAAGTGGAAATGTAATGCCGCTCGAGTTACTTTGGTCAAAAATATTTCCATTGGTGAAATAGCCTTTGTATGCCACAGTTACTTTTGAAGAAGCAGTTGGCTGCACGCCCGTGCCAGGTTCGTTAATGATATAATATAAACCAGACTCACTTTTGGTTGCAGTTAAATTATTTTTGGTTAAATAATCTGTGATTTCTTTGTCGTTTTCTTGAGTATAATCTTTTGGAGGAGTTGCAGGTGTATCTTTCTCAGAGTTTGCACAAGAAATGAATAATGTTAAAGTAAATAGGGCGGCTAATAATTTTTTCATTTTATGATATTCTTTTTAAAAATTAAAATATAGGTAAATAGTTTTTAGTTTGGTAAAACATGAAACATGAAACATGAAACAAAAATTAATTATCCTTCAAGTTTAGCAGAAAGTTCAAACCAGCGTTCTTCTTTCGCATCTATTTTATTGATTATATTTTGAAGTTCATTGGCTTTTTTCTCGATATCAGCATCAGCAACTTTTCCGTCAGAGAATAACTGTTCTATTTTGGCTTTTTCGATTTCTAAGTCTTTAATCTCTCGTTCGATTTTCTGATATTCTTTTTGTTCGTTAAAAGTCAGATTTCCAGATGTATTGTTTTGTTTCCAGTCTTTTTTCTCTGTTTTTGTCTCTTCTTTTGCAACAGATACATCGGCGCTGTCTTCATAAGCACGGAAATCAGAATAATTTCCTGGGAAATTTTCGATAATTCCATTTCCTCTAAAAACAAATAAATGATCTACAATTTTGTCCATAAAGTAACGGTCGTGAGAAACCACTAATAAACATCCAGGATAATCTAAAAGGAAGCTTTCCAAAACATTAAGCGTTACAATATCCAAATCGTTTGTTGGCTCATCTAGAATCAAAAAGTTTGGATTCTGAATCAAAACGGTACACAAATACAAACGTTTTAATTCGCCACCGCTCAATTTTTCGACATAATCATATTGTTTTTTCGCATCAAAAAGAAAACGCTCTAAAAGCTGGGAAGCCGAAATAATCTTTCCTTTTGCCAGCGGAATATATTCTCCGTATTCTTTAATAACGTCGATAACACGCTGACCTGGTTTTGGATTAATTCCAGATTGCGTATAATAACCCACTTTTATCGTGTCACCTTTTACAACACGCCCACTGTCTGGCGGAATTGTTCCTGTTAGCAGATTTAAGAAAGTAGATTTTCCAGTTCCGTTTTTACCGATAATTCCGATTCTTTCGCCACGCTGAAAATCAAAACTAAAATTGTCCAGAATAACTCTGTCTTTGAATTTTTTAGAAAGTTTATGAAGCTCGATAATTTTGCTTCCCATTCTTTCCATATTAATTTCAAGCTCAACTTTGTTTTCTTTTCTTCGGCTTTGTGCTTTTTCTTTAATAATGTAAAAGTCATCCTGACGCGATTTAGATTTGGTAGTTCTCGCTTTCGGCTGGCGGCGCATCCATTCTAATTCTTTTACAAAAAGGTTTTTCGCTTTGTCAATACTGGCATTTTCAGAAGTGATTCTCTCTTCTTTTTTCTGAAGATAGTAAGAGTAATTTCCTCTGTATTGATACAACTTTCCGTTGTCTAATTCGATAATTTCGTTGCAGACACGCTCCAAAAAGAAACGGTCGTGCGTTACCATAAACAGCGTAATATTTTCTTTGGCAAAATAACTTTCAAGCCATTCGATCATTTCTAAATCCAAATGGTTGGTTGGCTCATCTAGAATCAATAAATCTGGGCGATTGATTAGAATTATAGCCAATGAAAGACGTTTTTTCTGCCCTCCAGAAAGATTTTTTACTTTAAGTTTAAAATCTTCCAGTTTTAATTTAAATAAAATCTGTTTGTATTGTGTTTCAAAATCCCATGCATTGTGCTGATCCATCGCGTCAAAAGCTTTTTGGTAAGCTTCTTCGTCTGAAGGATTTTCTAAAGCTTTTTCATAAGCCTCGATAACTTTTAAAGTTTCATTGTCTGAGGCGAAAATACTTTCTTCAATCGTAAGTTCATCCTGAAGATTATTGTCTTGCGAAAGAAATGCCATTCTGATTCCTTTTCTTAAAACAACTTGTCCTGTATCTGGTTCTTCAACTCCATTAATGATGTTCATCATAGTGGTTTTTCCAGAACCATTTTTTGCAATAAAAGCGATTTTTTGGTCTTTGTTGATTCCAAAAGAAATGTTGTCAAAAAGGACTCTTTCTCCAAATGACTTTGAAATATTTTCTACAGATAAGTAATTCACTTTTGTAATTATAAGTTATAAATTAAGAGTTATGAATGTTTCTAAATCACAACTTTCTGCAAAAGTAAACTATTATCTTGCATTTTCGAATTATTTATGGAGATACGAACCCAATACAGAACTCAAATCTAAATAATGAATTTGCTGCGGATTGTTTAACACAGGTTTGCGAACCAGAGATTCATTCGTAATGAAATAATGAAGACCGTCTTTTGTTGCAATTCCTTCTACTTGATGAAAAGGAAGTTTTAAATCGATGCGTCTTTTATTTCCAGATAAAAAATCCTGATTTTTAAAATCGTAAAGCAGATACAAAAATGGTTTTCCAACTTTGGTATAGCCGCACAAAGTAATGAGTTTTTTATCTTCCAAATAAGTACCGCCAGTAACCAAACCTTTGGTATCGAGTGTTGCCTTAAATCTTGCAATTTGTGTTCCTTCTTGTTTCGACAAAACATAAATATTGGTTTTAGACGATTTCCATTGTTTGGCAAATAGGTAAATACTGTCTTTAGAAACAATAAAAGCTTCGCAGTCAAAATCGGTTTTGTTAGGTTTTGAAGGAGAAAAATCAGTTTGATCAGAATAGGCAAACGAAATAGTTTCAATATTAGGATTGCCTTCCATAAAAGATTTTTTTTCGATTTTAAGAATTTTCAAATCCGATCGGTTTCCAGAATAATTGTTTCCAAAATCACCAATATAAATATGTGCACTATCTTGCGAAATTTCTTCCCAATCGTGATTTACTGCCTGTTCCAAAACGATTTTCTTTTTAATTTTTCCTAAAGAATCTAATCCGTAAATTGTTTTATCGTGATCATCATTATGTGTCCAAAGCAGATTTTCGAAGGCAATTAACCCAGAAGTTTCTTTTAACGAATCGCTTAACTGAAAAGAATATTCGGGCTTTATTTTCAGATTTTTATAGCTGCAGCTTCCGTTGTTTTGTCCAGATGCAGCATTGTAATTTTCTGCCTGTGGATCTGTACAGCCGGGAATTTGAGAATAAACCGAAGCGGTGATGGTCAGGAAGAAAAATAGAATTTTTAGCATGAGTGCAATGTTAAGTCTGCATAAGATAAAAGTAAAGTTTTAAATAATAGAATGAAATAAGTATTCAAAAAATATAATTTAAGTGTTATTTTGCATTGACTTTAAGTGCAAAAGTCTTTTTTATTCTTTTGGATAAAACGAAGCCCCGCAATGAAAATTTTACAAAAATTATCACATTACCGAATTTCACGTTATTATAAACTTTTGTTTGTAGTAGTTGATATTGTATTATTAAATCTTGCGACTATTCTTTCTGCATTGGCTAGATTTGGCAATTTAGACAAACTTTTATCTAAAGACGAAAGAACCATTTCGCTTTTGGCTGTTTTAATATGGGTTGCTTTACTGCTCCAAAAAGATTCCAATCGAAGCGTGAGGGTAGAACCAATCGAATCGATCTTATGGAGAACAATCAAAAAGATTTCTATTCATGCGGCTTTAGTGTCGATATTTGTCGTTTACTTAAAATACGTTGATATTTCAAGACTTCGATTGGTTTATTTTTATCTGATATTTTTTGGACTGCTCATGATTTCGCGATATTGTTCAATGAAGCTTTTAAAGTACGTTCGAGCACAAGGATATAATTTTAAAACTTTTATAATTGTTGGAGCAAATGAATCTGGAGAAAAAATTCGTAAAGTGCTTGCAAAGGATTTAACTTTCGGATATCGTTTTTTGGGTTTTTTTGATGAAACAAATAATAATCAGGTAGTTGATTCCGATTTGATTGTTGGGAGATTCGATGACGTTGAAAAGTTTGTTATCGATAAAAAAATTGACGAAATGTATGTGGCGCTGCATATTGACAATATCGAAATCATTAATGAATTGACCAGAATTTGCGAACAAAATATGATTCGTATCAAATTCATTCCCGATTTTCAGCTTTATACAAAAGCAAGCAAAGTAGAAGTTGCTTTTTATGAAAATACGCCAGTTTTAATGTTTCGTCCAGAACCTTTAGAGTTTGCTTCAAACAGACTTTTAAAAAAAGCTTTTGATGTTTGCTTTTCGAGTCTAGTCATTTTACTCGTATTTCCGTGGCTGTTCCCGATTATTATGCTCATTATAAAACTGGAGTCGCCTGGCCCTGTCTTTTTTAAGCAGGAAAGATCAGGAAGAGACAACAGGTCGTTTATGTGCATAAAATTTAGAAGTATGTATGTAAATGGTATGGCTCATAAAAAACAAGCTGAAAAAGGAGACAGCCGAATTACCAAATTTGGTGCTTTTATCCGAAAAACGAGTATAGACGAACTGCCACAATTTTTTAATGTCTTTCTTGGCGATATGTCTGTCGTAGGTCCAAGACCACATATGGTTAATCTCGCTAAAGAGTACAGTGATCTTATTGATAATTATTTGGTGCGTCAATATGCCAAACCTGGAATTACGGGCTGGGCGCAGGTAAATGGCTTTAGAGGAGAAACAAAAGTCTTAAGCGATATGGAGAACAGAGTGGAATATGATATTTGGTATATCGAAAACTGGAGTTTTCTGCTTGATATTAAAATTATTATAAAGACTATTATCAATATTTTTAAAGGAGAAGAAAACGCCTATTAGGTTTTTAGAACTTAAAAAATTGATTATTCTTAATAACTTCTTTTAAAGGCTCAATATTTTTAATTTTTATTTTATCGTCAAAAGCTGCAATATGCTTTTTATGATGAACATCGGTTCCGCAAAAATTATACATTCCTTTTGCTAAAAGATCGTCGGCAGTTTTAGCAATCTGCGATCCATAATATTCTACTGTAGAAAGAAGATTCAGCTGAAAAACACAGCCCGCATTTTTCAATTTTTCATATTCCGAAAACCTGTTGTGGTAAAAAACATATCGTTCAGGATGTGCCAAAACGGGAATGTAACCCGCAACTTGTATCTCAAAAATGGTTTTGTAAATATTTAGCGGAGCATTTAAATATGACATTTCCACCAAAACATAATTGTCTTTTAAAGTCAGAAGTTTTTCTTCTTTAAAATGATTTTCAAACCAGCTGTCAATAAAATATTCGGCTGCAGCCTGAACGGGCATTTTAATTTTGTTTTCTTCTAATGTTTTTTGGGTTTCTTTGAGTTTAGACTGAATAATTTCAGGAGAATTATTCCAAACATAATGATTGATATGCGGCGTTGTTACCATTTGAGAAACTCCAAGTTTTTGTAAAGCCGAAACCAATTCAATTGATTTTGTCATGTTTTTTGCTCCGTCATCAATTCCAGGCAAGATATGAGAATGGATATCTACAAAACTGCCGTCAAACAGTTCTTTTAATGCGGGTTTCGATTTGAGGAATGAAAGCATGTAACAAAAATGTATAAATCAGTTTTATAACGCGCAAAATTAGTCGAGAATTTGTAACAAGACATTTTAGAATTATGTTATATTTGATTTTTAGTAAAAAAGTAAAAAATTATGAAAATAAAAGAGAATTTGTTTAATCAGCGTATTATTTCTATTGATGCTTTGCGTGGAATTACCATTTTTGTAATGATTTTTGTAAACGAATTGGCGAGTATTCAAAATGTGCCTCAATGGATGAAGCACATGCCCGCAGATGCTGATGCAATGACTTTTGTTGATTTAGTTTTTCCTGCTTTTTTATTTATCGTCGGAATGTCTATTCCGTTTGCTTTTAATGCCCGACTTATAAAAGGAGACAGTCCAAAAACAATCTGGACACATACTTTAAAAAGAGCCATTGCACTTATTATAATTGGTGTTTTTATGGTCAATGCCGAATATGGATATGATGTCGCTAAAATGATAATTACGCCTGCATTTTGGGGACTTTTGGCTTATTCAATGCCAATTCCGATTTGGAATAAATATCCAAAAGATTTTCCTCTTTGGCTAAAAAACGTATTGCAATACGGAGGAATTTTGGTTCTCATAGCACTCTACTTTATATATGTGCAAGATACTGGAGATCGCGGAATGACGCCAAAATGGTGGGGAATTCTCGGTTTGATAGGTTGGGCGTACCTTTTTACCGTCATTTATTATTGGCTGGTTTCAGGAAATCTGTGGGCTATGATTGCTTTTTTAGTTTTTGCTGTTGTAATGAATTCTCTCAATTTAATCGAAAACTCTTTTGTTCAAAACACTTCTTGGTTGAGTTTTATAGCGGGACATCTAACGCATGTTTCGCTGACTTCGGCAGGAATTATTATTTCTTTATTGTTTTTTGATCGAAAAATCAGTTCCAAAATCAACTGGCCGGTAATTGGCTTTATTGTTTTGTTTACGGTAACAGCAGTTCTGCTTCGCCCATATTTCGGAATTTCAAAAATAAAAGGAACGCCATCTTGGACAATGTTCTCTGCAGCAATTTGCACCGCTTTGTTCTATTTTCTGTATTGGCTGATGGAAGTTAAAAAACAAACCAAATGGAGCGAATTCTTTATGCCTGCAGCGGCAAACCCATTGTTGATTTATATTTTACCAGGCGTTATTTATTATTTCTGTAAAACTTTCAACCTTCATATTATACCAGGATATTTTAGAGAAGGAATTCCAGGAATTTTATGGTCTCTGTTGTTTTCAATAATTATGCTTTTTGTAATGAAAATTTTGAACAGATATAAAATTCAGTTGCATCTTTAAGGTTTCAAGTTTCAGGTTTCAAGTTTCAAGTTTCAAGTTTCAAGTTGATGAACTTAACCGCAAAGAGCGCAAAGCTATACGCAAGGTTCGCAAAGTTTTTTACAAAAAGCTTTGCGAACCTTGCGTTTATAATGAGTGGGATATTTAGCAAAACCTTGCGTGCTTTGCGGTGAAAACTTGAAAACTTGAAAACCTGAAACCTGAAACAAAAAGAACTAAAATATAACCGATTTAATCTTTAAAACCGAACCAGAAACAGGATTATAATTGACAAAATTGAATTTGCATATATTATGGATATTCAAAAGTTTTCCGTCAGGAAGTTCGTCTTGTCTAAAATCTGACCAAGGAATTTTTATGGTAGAAAAATGTTTTGGCGAAGCGGGAATACTTACTCTTGGGTGTGAACCTCCATGTACACAACCCGTTCCTTCGTCATTTCCCTCTCTTGCCTGTAGTTTTATTATCTGCGTTGATTGATAGGTAATTTCTACCGCTTTAGAATCATCAGAAAGATCGGTTGGAATTCCGTCATTGGTTTCAGAAGGTGTAATCATGACATTCAATTCTATTTCTCCTTTCGGATTGTCTCTTGCCGTAACAGCAACAATTCCTTTTTCTAGTCTAATTTTGTTTATTTCCTCTTCGCTTTCTATTGCAGGCCCAGCAATAAACCATTTATTCGATTTTACAAGGTTTGGTCCATTCTTCTGATATTTTGCAGAAAAACCAAAAAGCAGCATTAATGGTAAAAAAATAAAAATTCGTAGCGTTTGCAAGTTTTTCAAAATCATAAGTTTATCATTTCAAATATAACTTTTTTGCTTCATTCAAAAATCTTTTTAATTCAGATAAAATTTTGATTTTATTCTTAATAAAATTTTAAATTTGTAAGAAATGGTTTTTTTAAGATATTGTTTGTGAATGCTTTACAAGTTAAATATGTCTTGGTTTTACTATTAATAGGATCGTTTTGTCACGCTCAAAATGATAGTACAGACGTGGGAACTCGAGATATTCTTGATGTTATTCATAAAATTTTTGATAAGCAGGATACGATTCGGCCAGATAGAAAGCGAAAACTAACTTTTTCTTTGTTGCCTGTCCCTGTCGGCGCTAATTCCAGCAATGGCCTGGTAGTTTCTTTTCTGACGACTTTTTATTTGGGAGATGCAGAAAAAACTAAAATGTCTCAGATCACTTTTTCGCCTTATTTCAGTTTCAGCAATCAATTTGTATTTCCAATCCAATCTTATATTTATACAAGTGATAATAAATGGAATCTAATTGGAGATTATCGGTATATGATTTATCCTCAGGATACTTACGGATTGGGCGCCGACAATTCTGATAAAGAAATGTCAACTCTCGATTACAAACAGTGGCGTTTTTATCAATTTATAACAAGGCAGATTGTCGGAAATTATCGTTTGGGAGTTGGTTTTCTTTTCGATAATTATAAAAATATTTCTGAAGAATCTTATATCGATGGAGAAACCGATTATTATAAATATATGAATGGCGATTATTCTGATGAGACTTCTTTCGGATTTGCGATTCAAGGTTTGTACGACTCCAGAGAAAATATTATTAATCCAGAACAGGGTTTATATGTCGAAGCCGATTTACGGCTCAATACCAGTGGAGTAGAAGGCGACAAGTGGCAGTCTATCTATTTTGATGCCCGAAAATACCATTCTTTTAGCAAAACCAAACATCGGATTTGGGCTTCTAGAGCATTTTTTTGGTCCACTTTTGGAGGAAAACCCCATTATCTGGATTTGCCCAGCATTGGTTGGGACCGTGAAGGAAAAACGGGCCGCGGATTTACCAAAAACAGATATCGAAGCAATGCTTTAATGTATTTTGAAACGGAATACAGAACCGATATAAGCCGAAACGGATTTTTTGGCGCTGTTTTTTTTACGAATATTTCTTCGGTTTCTAAACTTGATACGTATGAATTTAAAAAATGGAATCCCGCGGTTGGAACTGGAATTCGCATTAAATGGAATAAACGCAACGGCAGTAATTTGGCTTTGGATTACGGAATCAGTAAAAACGATTGGTCGCTGCGCTTAGGATTATCAGAAAATTTCTAACTTCGGCCAAAATCTACAGATTCAATTATTCATGCAATTATCGGTTGTTATTTTAAATTACAATGTACGTTACTTTCTCGAACTATGCCTTTTAAGCGTGCAGGAAGCAATTGCAACAATCGATGCAGAAATTATCGTGGTAGATAATAATTCATCAGACGGAAGTGTTTTGATGATGAAACAAAAATTCCCAGACGTAAAGCTTATTGAAAACAAAGAAAATTTTGGTTTCCCAAAAGGCAATAATATTAGTGTTCGTCAAGCGAAAGGAAAGTACGTTTGTATTTTAAATCCCGACACCGTTGTTGCAGAAGATACTTTTACAAAGATTCTGGCTTTCGCCGAAAGGCAAAATAATCTCGGAATTATCGGCTGTAAACTGATTGATGGAACTGGAGCATTTCTGCCAGAAAGCAAAAGAGGAATTCCAACGCCTTGGGTTGCCTTCACAAAAATCTTAGGATTGTATAAAGTCTTTCCCCAAAACAGATTTTTTAATCAATATTACGCGCAACATCTCAATGAAAATGAAACAGGAAAAGTCGATATTCTCGTTGGCGCTTTTATGTTCTTAGAAAGAAAATTGTATGGAGACTTGCATGGTTTTGATGAAGATTGTTTTATGTATGCCGATGATATTGACTTGTCGTATCGCGCTTTGCAAATGCAAAAAACAAATTATTATTTCAATGGAACCACCGTTTTGCATTTTAAAGGAGAAAGCACCGTAAAAGACGAAAAATACATGAAGCGATTTCAGGAAGCCATGAATTTCTTTTATCAGAAGCATTTTAAGAAGTCTTGGCTTTTTAGTGTTTTTATTCAAGTTGGTGCTTTTTTGTTTTCAATTGCTAAAATGTTTCAAGGAAAACCGAAAGAAAACCCATTGCCAGAAAGTTATTTTTTATACTCCGAAAATGAGAATTTCGCTAAAAAACTAGCTTCGATTTTGGAAAATAAAGTTGCTTTTTTAGATTTCAAAGGAGAAAAAATGGTAAATTCGTGCCTAATTTTAAAGGGTAAAAAGGCAGAGATCATTTTGGATAATCACTATATTTCATTCAAAAAATGTATCGAAATCATAGAAACTCTTAAAGATAAGCAGGTTACTTTTAAAATTTTTCCCAAAAAGACGGGTTTTATTATTGGAAGTAATTCAAGGAATGACAGAGGGCAAATCGTGAAAATTGAGTAAAAAATTATATTAAGTGTAATTTATGTTTAAAATTTTCATTAATTTCGCAATCTGAAAATCAAAAACATCTTTTAGATTAACAATATGGCAAGATTTGAATTAAAGCTTCCTAAAATGGGAGAAAGTGTCGCTGAAGCAACCATTACAAACTGGTTGAAAGAAGTTGGAGACAAAATTGAGGCTGATGAAGCCGTACTCGAAATTGCAACAGATAAAGTTGACAGCGAAGTGCCTAGCGAAGTATCAGGAATTTTAGTTGAGCAATTGTTTGGTAAAGATGATTTAGTGCAAGTAGGACAGACTATTGCTATTATTGAAACTGAGGGCGGAGAAACAGCGAATCCAGAAGCTGTAAACGCAGTTCAAGAGATTGCTGCTCCTGCAGAAGCTGTGGAAATCGAAAAAACAATCGAATCGGTTAAAGAAACAGTAACTTCTCATGATTTTTCAGGATCAGATAAATTCTTTTCTCCTTTGGTAAAAAATATTGCGAAAGAAGAAGGTCTTTCTTTAAGTGAACTTGAAAATATTGCTGGTTCTGGAAAAGACGGACGAGTAACGAAAGAAGATATTCTAAAATATGTAGAGGCTCGTAAATCGGGTTCTGTTCAAGCGCCTCAAACAGTTGAAGCAGCTCCAAAAGTAGTTGCTGAAATTCCAAAAACTGAAGCTCCGAAAGCGGTTGAACCTGTTGTTCAAAAAAGCCAGCAAGCAGTTCCGGTTTCTGTAAATGGTGCAGACGAAATTGTTGAAATGGACAGAATGCGTAAGTTGATTTCAGGTTACATGGTGGCTTCGGTTCAGACTTCGGCTCACGTACAATCTTTTATTGAAGTTGACGTAACAAACATCGTGAAATGGAGAGATAAAGTAAAAGCAGCTTTCGAAAAAAGAGAAGGCGAGAAATTGACTTTTACTCCAATTATGATGGAAGCTGTTGCGAAAGCTTTAAAAGATTTCCCTGGAATGAATATTTCGGTTGACGGAGATTATATCATTAAAAAGAAAAATATCAATTTAGGAATGGCGGCAGCATTGCCAAACGGAAATTTAATTGTTCCTGTAATTAAAAATGCAGATCAGTTGAATTTGGTTGGAATGGCAAAAGCGGTTAACGATTTAGGAAACCGTGCAAAAGCTGGAAAACTAAAACCAGACGATACGCAAGGCGGAACTTATACCGTAACAAATGTGGGTACTTTTGGAAGTGTTTTCGGAACGCCAATTATCAATCAGCCACAAGTAGGTATTCTAGCGCTTGGAGCAATTCGTAAAGTTCCTGCGGTCATCGAAACTCCAGAAGGAGATTTTATCGGAATCCGTCAGAAAATGTTCTTGTCACACTCTTACGATCATAGAGTTGTTGATGGAGCTTTGGGAGGAAGTTTTGTGAAAAGAGTAGCAGAATACTTGGAAGCTTTTGATGTCGATAGAGATTTCTAAAATCATTTAAAAGATAGAATCAAATCCGATAGGTTTAAAAACTTGTCGGATTTTTTCTTTTGTAAGAAAAAAATTAAATCGAGATGCCTAGCCTCGCTGCAGGCTTATTTTGAAAAAGTTAAAATCGCGAATTGAAAGCTTTTTTAGGCAAAAAAACTCCAGAATAAAGGAAGATATTCCGCTTTAAAAATTACATTTGTAAACTTATAAAAATTAGAAATGGAATTAAAACTAAACAAACCAATTTGCTTTTTTGATCTCGAAACAACGGGAATTGATATCGGTAAAGATAGAATCGTAGAAATTTCAATATTCAAAGTTTTTCCTAACGGAAACAAAGAAAGTAAAACCTGGCTGGTTAATCCAACAATTCCAATTCCTCCACAAACCACTGCAGTTCACGGCATCACTGATGAGAAAGTAGCTAACGAACCAACTTTTGCGGAACTTGCTCCGCACATTCATAATATGATTAAAGATAGTGATTTGGGCGGATTCAACTCAGATCGTTTCGATATTCCGCTTTTAGCTGAAGAATTGCTTAGAGCAGGAGTCGATTTTGACATGAAAAACAAAGTTTCTGTAGATGTTCAGACTATTTTTCACAAAATGGAAGAGCGTACATTAAGTGCTGCATTTAAGTTTTATTGCGGAAAAAGTTTGGATAATGCTCACTCTGCAGAGGCTGATACAATGGCAACTTATGAAATTTTAAAAGCACAGTTAGATCGTTATCCAGAATTGGAAAATGATATCAAATCGCTATCTGAATTTACAACGCGCAAGAAAATTGCCGATTTTGCAGGAATGATTGCTTTTGATAAAGATGACGAAGAAATTTTTACTTTTGGAAAACATAAAGGAGCAAAGGTGGAGAAAGTTTTAGAAGCAGAGCCAGGATATTTCAGCTGGATTCAAAATGCTGATTTTCCGCTGTACACCAAAAAAGTTTTGACAGCAATTAAATTAAGAAAATTAAATACAAAATAAGTTATCAGTCGCAGTCTCAGTTTTCAGTTTTGACTAAGGCTATTTCTGTATTTAGGTAACTGCGACTGAAAACTGTGACTGAAAACTAAAAAGATGAAAATAGTTTGTGTCGGCAGGAATTATGCCAATCATATTGAAGAGTTAAAAAACGAACGTCCGAGCGAGCCTGTTGTTTTTATGAAACCAGATTCTGCAGTTTTGTTGAAACAGCATCCATTTGTTATTCCCGAATTTTCTGAAGATGTTCATCATGAAGTGGAAATAATCGTGAAGATTAATAAAGTCGGAAAATATATTGAGCCAAAATTTGCTCATAAATATTATGATGAAATAAGTGTCGGGATCGATTTTACGGCTCGAGATTTACAAAGTAAATTAAAAGAAAAAGGACTTCCGTGGGAAAAAGCCAAGGCATTTGACGGCTCAGCAGTTATTGGAGATTTTTTGCCAAAAACTGACTTTGTTTCTATGGAAAATCTTAATTTTGAATTAAGAAGCAATTCAGAAACAGTTCAAAAAGGAAACTCGAGTATGATGCTTTGGAAGATTGATGAATTAATCTCTCATGTATCTCAGTTTTTTACTTTAAAAATTGGAGATATTATTTTTACGGGAACTCCAGCAGGCGTTGCGGCTGTAAAACCAAATGATGTTTTAGAAGGCTTTTTAGAAGATAAAAAATTATTCAGAATACAAGTAAAATAATGGCTTTAAAGTATAACCTTTCGAAAGTATATGCGCTTTCAGATAACGATCCTGAATTTGTAAATCAAATTTTAACTTTATTTGTTACAGAAGTTCCGGAAGATTTAAAACAAATAAAAGAGGGAATTAAAAAGAAGGATCATAAATATGCCTATTCGTATGCGCACAAAATAAAGCCAACATTAGATTTAATGGGATTAAATGTCGCTTTTGAAGAAATCTTGCAGGTAGAGGCATGGACAAAAGCCGAAGGCAAGAAAAAAGATATTATCGAAACTTTTAAAAGTATTAAAGTACAGGTAAAAGAAGCGATTAAAGAAATTAAAAAAGATTTTGATCTTTAATATAAAATTTGACTTATTCCTGATTTCTTTAAATTAAGGAATAAGTCAAAATCATTTTTTAAATTTTGTAAGCGGCTTATAATTTGTAAAAGCTGTTAATACTTTCCTCCAAGACAAAATTTAAATTTTCTACTTATAAATTATAGTCTTGCTTAATGTAAGAATCAAAAATATTTCACTGATATGAAAGCAGCAATTATTACTATTGGAGATGAAATCTTAATTGGCCAAATCGTAGATACAAATTCGGCTTTTATTGCTAAATCACTCGATAGAATTGGAGTTGAGGTGGCAGAAATGCTGTCGATAAGCGATGATAAAAAACATATTTTAGACACTTTTGCTCAATTGCAGAACAAAGTAGATGTTGTTATTGTGACAGGCGGATTGGGACCAACGAAAGACGACGTTACCAAGAAAACATTCTGTGAGTATTTTAATGATGAGTTGGTTGTAGATCAAAAAGTTTTGGCTCACGTTACAGAATTGATAGAAGGTTTCTACAAAAGGCCAATTTCTCAATTGAATAAAGATCAGGCTCTAGTTCCGTCAACTTGTACAGTATTGCATAATAAAGTGGGGACGGCGCCAGGAATGTGGATGAAAAAAGAAAATACGGTTTTTATTTCGCTTCCAGGGGTTCCTTACGAAATGAAATATTTGGTTGAAGAGGAAATAATTCCAAAAATCGTTCGCGAATACAAACGTCCTTATATTATTCATAAAACCATTTTAACTTATGGTCAAGGCGAAAGTTTAGTGGCAGAACGTATTGAGCAATGGGAAAATAATCTTCCAGAATTTATAAAATTGGCTTATCTGCCAAATCCAGGACGAGTTCGTCTCCGTTTGACGGCAAGAGGAACCAATAAAGAAGAATTAGAAGAAGCAATAGAATCTAATGTTCAGTCTTTAGATGCTATAATTCATGATATAATTGTAGGTTATGAAGAAAACGAAACAATTGAAACCGTAATAGGCAAATTGCTTTCTAAACAAAATAAAACAATCTCAACGGCAGAAAGTTGCACTGGAGGAAGAATTGCTTCTCTGCTATCATCTGTTCCGGGTTCCTCAAGCTATTTTAAAGGAAGCGTTGTGTCTTATGCGACAGAAGCTAAAGTAAATGTTTTAGGAATTTCGCAAGATTTAATAAACCAATTTTCAGTGGTTAGTGCTGAGGTTGCATCTGCTATGGCTTTGAATGTTAAAGCATTGATGAAAACCGACTATGCGCTGGCAACGACGGGTAATGCAGGGCCTTCAAAAGGTGATTCTGATGCCGAAATTGGCGCTGTTTTTATCGCTTTAGCAACGCCGGACGGAGTAATTGTAGAGGAATTTAACTTTGGACAACCTCGTGAAAAAGTGATAGATAGGACATCTGTTAAGAGTTTGGAAATACTGCAGAAAGAAATTTTAAAAATTGTGCAATAATTTTTTGCTACAATGGTTTATTTTTCTTTTCTTTGCACCCTGATTTTGAATAACGATAAAAGATAAGTATAATGTCAAGAGTTTGTGACCTTACAGGTAAAAGAGCGATGGTAGGAAATAACGTTTCTCACGCTATGAACAAAACTAAGAGAAAGTTTTCTGTAAACTTAGTTAAAAAGCGTTTTTATCTTCCAGAAGAAGATAGATGGATTACTCTTAGAGTAGCAGCATCTACGATAAAAACAATTAATAAAAATGGAATCACTGCAGTTTTGAAAAAAGCGCAGTCAGAAGGATTTATCAAATAATCTTTTCCTAAATAAATATATAGCAAGATGGCAAAGAAAGGTAATAGAATCCAAGTAATTTTAGAATGTACTGAGCACAAAACTTCTGGTGTTCCAGGAACTTCTAGATATATTACAACTAAGAACAAAAAAAATACTCCAGATAGATTAGAGATTAAAAAATTTAATCCAATCTTAAAAAGAGTAACTGTTCACAAAGAAATTAAGTAATAATTAGAGATTTTGATAAAATCTCAAATGGTTTTTCATTTGAAGATTTATTGAATTCCAAAACATTTGAATCATGGCAAAGAAAACCGTAGCATCGTTACAAACATCTTCTAAGAGATTATCAAAAGCCATCAAAATGGTAAAATCTCCTAAAACTGGTGCATATACATTCGTAGAATCTATTATGGCTCCTGAAGAAGTTGATGAATTCTTGAAAAAGAAATAATTACAATTACATTATATAGAAAAGCTACTTTCATTCGGAAGTAGCTTTTTTATTACCTATATTTGTCTAAAAATTTAAAGAATCGTAACAATTGGCCTTTTTTTGAGAAACAATTGCGCTTTCTTTAAAGATTTGGATTTCTTGTCTAGAAATCGAGAAATCTAATAATCTAATAAACTACAAAAAATGAGTTTTTTTAAAAAATTATTCTCTAGCGAAAAAAAAGAAACTTTAGACAAAGGTCTTGAAAAAACAAAAACTACTTTTTTCTCAAAGTTAAGCAAAGCCGTTGCAGGAAAATCTAAAGTTGACGATGATGTTTTAGATGATCTTGAAGAAGTTCTTGTAGGTTCTGATGTTGGAGTAAACACGACATTGAAAATCATTCAAAGAATTGAAAAACGTGTTGCAGAAGATAAATATCTAGGAACAGACGAATTAAATCAGATTCTTCGTGATGAAATTGGCGCTTTGTTATCTGAGACTAATACAGGTGAAGCAACAGAATTTGAAGTTCCGAAAGATAAAAAGCCCTACGTTTTAATGGTTGTGGGAGTAAATGGAGTCGGAAAAACAACTACGATTGGTAAATTGGCTTACCAATTTAAAAAAGCGGGCCATAAAGTGGTTTTAGGTGCGGCAGATACTTTCCGTGCAGCTGCTATTGATCAGTTGCAGGTTTGGGCTGATCGTGTAAATGTGCCTATTGTAAGACAGCAAATGGGGAGCGATCCTGCTTCTGTAGCTTTTGATACTTTGCAATCTGCAGTTGCTCAAAATGCTGATGTTGTAATTATTGATACAGCTGGTCGTCTTCATAATAAAATCAACTTAATGAACGAATTGACAAAAGTAAAACGTGTAATGCAGAAAGTTGTTGCTGACGCTCCTCACGATGTACTTTTAGTTTTAGATGGTTCTACAGGTCAAAACGCTTTTGAACAAGCGAAACAATTTACAGCTGCTACTGAGGTTACTTCATTAGCTGTTACTAAATTGGACGGAACTGCAAAAGGTGGAGTTGTGATTGGAATTTCAGATCAATTTCAAATTCCTGTTAAATATATTGGTGTTGGCGAAGGAATTGAAGATTTACAAGTCTTCAATAAATATGAATTCGTTGACAGTTTTTTTAAATAATTTATAATGAAAAATATATCGGCTTTAACGTTCTATTTTGCTAGTGTAATATCTTTTGTTCTGGCAAACGTTTTAAAGGATAAAAATCTTTCAGTGTATTATATTCTACTGGTTTTAGGAATTGTTTTATTCTTTTTGGGAGTGCTTAAAAGAATAAAAACTAACCGATAAGTTTTTTATCTAAAAATATATAGCTTTTAAATAAAAGTGTTCTAATGACTTTTATTTAAAAGCTATTTTTTTATTGATATAGTGCATTAATTTTCTCCCACAACGTTTTGTCAAAATCAGAAAGCGCGAGATTTACATTATCGGCGGCATCTCCCATTCTGATTACAACCATTTTCTTGCTTGGAATTACATAAATCTTTTGGTCATTTTTGCCTAAAGCCATAAACATATCGCTTGGTCCAGTTGGGATTACACTCCCTTGAAAAGTTAACTGCGATTGCGGTAAATGATAACTTGATTTTCCGTTTAGCCACCATAAATACCCATAACCTAAATTTATGTTTTGAGAAGTTGTGGTTGCTTCATTAAAGAAAGCTTCATTCAGAATTACATTGTTTTCCCATTTTCCTTTATTCAGCATTAATAATCCAAAACGTGCCATGCTTCTTGTTGTACTTGTATAAACGCTATTTACGCCAAGTTGAACCCAAGTGCCGTTCATGCCGATTTTGTCTCTTAATTTGGTGTTGAAATAATTCTCCCAAGTTTGTCCACTTGCTTTTGCTACAACGTCCTGAAGTTTTACATATACATTATGATATGCCCATCTGGTTCCAGCATCGGCTTTATAAATTAAATCTTCTGGATTGACTTCGTCTGAGGTATCGTCAAGACCAGAAGTCATGGTTAAAAGATGTTTACAAGTTATCAAGTTTTCTTTTGCCAGAGTTTCGCTTGTCCAGCCAGTTCCAATATAATCCGACACTTTATTGTTGATGTTTACCATCCCTTCTTGCTGAGCAATTCCTGTAACGGTTGAGGTTAATGTCTTTCCTGCACTTGCCCAATACCAATTTGATGTGGCTGTATGGTTATTGAAATAGTTTTCTAAAACAATTCGGCCATTTACTAAAATCATAAATGATTTAGAATTTTTAAGTTCTAAGTAATCCAAAAGAGGTTGGACGGCATTTTGATTCCATTTTAATTCGGCAATAGATTTTGTTTCCCAAGTAGTTCCTGTTAAGGGAGGAAAATACATTTTTTCTTCAGGAGTTGGAACGGGATCTGGTTCGGTTGAATCTTTACTGCATGCAGTTAACGACAAGAATGCCAGGATGGTGCAAATTATTCTGTTCATGTTTTTTGCTTTTGGTTTGGGGTTTGACCAAAAATATGCAAAATAGTTTAATGTGTTTTTTTATTTTTTGTTTCTTTTGATGATTATAAGACTATCTTTGTAGTCCAAGAAATTTCTTTTGAAAACGGGAGCCCTAGCCCTGATGGGAGCGGCATCCTTTTGTTTTTTTCTTTAAAAAACAAAAGATACAGCGGACAGCAGGATTAGCTCCTAAATCTTCGACTTCATTTAAAGAAAAAAGAATAAATTTTAATATTTTTATTTATGAAAAATGCTTTCATAGTTTTGTTTTGTTCGCTTTTGTTTGTGAGCTGTAAACAGGAAATACAACCTGCTGATATTGCTAAACTAAATGGCTATTGGGAAATTGAAAAAGTGGTTTTCGAGAAAGGTGAAGAGAAGGAGTATAAAATGAATGAAACTTTTGATTTTTTTCAAATCAAGAATAATAAAGGTCTTCGAACGAAAGTGATGCCGCAATTTGACGGCACTTTTTTGACAACAGATACTTTTGAAAATGTTGCAGTACGTTTTGCAGGAGATCAGGTTTTCTTGGATTATAAAACGAAATACACCAAATGGAGCGAAGAAATTATTTCGCTTTCGGATGATAAATTCGTGGTGAAAAACCCTCAAAAAATAGAATATCATTATAAAAAAGCTGGACCAGTAAATCTTTTGAACGATGGCGAAAAGACTAAATAACGAAACAACTATTGGTGCTGTTTTACAGCAAATTATTCAGGTAAATAAATTGCAGCCTGGAATGGATCAAATTGATGTTCGTGAGGCTTGGCGACAGCTTATGGGAAATGGCGTGAATACGTATACCCGAAATGTTGTTCTTAAAGGCAGTACACTGTATGTTGAGTTAGGTTCTTCTGTTTTGCGTGAAGAGTTAACTCACGGAAAATATAAAATTGTGAAAATGATCAATGAAGAATTGGGACGTGAGGTGGTGAAAGATGTGGTTTTGCGATAGACTAAATCAGACTTCTTAGATTTTAGACTGGCTTAGATTTTCAGATTATTTAAAAAAAAATATAGATGATAAAAAGAAACCCACTTCATTGAAGTGGGTTTCTTTTTTTATTTAATTTTAAGAAATCTAAGTTAGTCTAAAATTCTAACTATCTAAGAAGTCTAATTAGAACTGCTCTCTAACTGCGAAGTGGAATGCACTTTCGATAGCAGCATTTTCGTCGCTGTCAGATCCGTGAACTGCATTTTCTCCGATTGAAGTAGCGTATGCTTTACGAATAGTTCCTTCAGCAGCTTCAGCTGGGTTTGTAGCACCAATTAAAGTTCTGAAATCTTCTACTGCGTTTTCTTTTTCTAAAATAGCAGCAACAATTGGTCCACGAGACATAAATTCAACTAATTCTCCGTAGAAAGGTCTTTCTGCGTGTACTGCGTAAAATGCTTTAGCATCAGCTACAGTTAATTGAGTTAATTTTAATGAAACGATTTTGAAACCACCATTAGTAATCATTGCTAAGATATTCCCGATGTGTCCGTTTGCAACAGCATCTGGTTTAATCATTGTAAAAGTTCTATTTGTTGCCATTTTGTATTTTATTAAATTTTGTGCAAAAGTATACTTTTTTTATGAATTGATTTTAATAAATTCATAATTTAAACATACTAGAATGATGTTTTGATTAAGAAAGAAGGAAGCGGTGAGTCTTGGTCAAAAAAAAGACGCACAATTGCACGTCTTTAAAATGTTTTTTATTGATTTTAAACTTTAAAAATAAGCTTGTTTCTATAGAAAATCCATAAAATAAAGGTCCATATTGCAACATAAGTTAATGCTCCAGCCAAAGAAGCAGTCATCGGATTGCTGAAAAATGGTGCAATACCAAAACGGTACAAATAATCTAAAAGATTAGTCTGCTCACTTGGAATTGATGGATTTTGAAAACGAATCATTACTAAAGCTTGCGGAATAATCTGCGAAGCAAAGAAAACAATCATTGGGTTGACTCCCCAAATAACAAATAATTTGAATCCTTTTTTATATTCGGCTATGTCAATTATGTAATACAATACAGTTAAACATACTGTCGCTAATCCTGTAGTGTATAAAACATAACTGCTTGTCCAGATGGATTTGTTTATGGGAAAAACTAAATCCCAGATTAATCCAAAAAAGATTAGAGATGTGCCAATCATTCCCATTCTTTGCGCTTTTTGGATTTTAGTTATATTAAGAAGCAGAATCTGACCAATAAATAATCCAATGATTCCGTTTACAATAGATGGAATTGTGCTTAAGATTCCTTCCGGATCCCAAGTATTGGTTTCATGATACATATGTCCTTTTAATAAGACGCTATCAACCCACGCGGCCAAATTCGTTCCTCTTTCTAAATTAGCTTCTCCGATTCCAGGGACAGGAACTAAAGTCATAATTGCCCAATAGCCGAAAAGTAAAACAATTCCAGTAAAAAGTTGTGTTTTGCGAGATGTTTTTAAATATAATAAGGAAACTACAAAGTAAACTATTGCAATACGCTGTAAAACTCCAGGAAGTCTGACGTCTGCATAATTTTCAAAACCTCCATAAGCTAAAATGATATATATAGCTAGAATGCTAAAAGCAAAAATGTTTTTTAGCTTGTTGCTAAAATTTCCCATTAGCGCATAACCAACAGCAAAAGTAATGATCAATCTGCCACTCAGAAGCGGAATTCCATCAAGACCAAACAATTGAATTTTTCCAAAGAAGTTAAAGAAAATCCCTAAACAGAACATTCTTAGAGAACGAATCAGGATTTTGTTGAATGTTGTTTGATCGTATTTTTTCTCCGGCATTGCAAGCGGTACAGCAACTCCCATTATGAAAATGAAAAACGGAAATACTAAATCGGTTGGCGTACAGCCGTTCCAGTGCGCATGCAAAAGCGGAGGATAAACATTTCCCCAGTCACCGGGATTGTTTACAATAGTCATCAATAGAATAGTCAGTCCGCGAAAGACATCAAGCGAAATTAGGCGTTCTCTTACCATTTGGTTAGGTCGTTAATAGGTTATAAAAATATAATTCTATTTGGTTTGAGAGAGCAATAAGATCGGAAATGAGCTGGTTATTTGATTCCTAAATTATCGCTTTTGAATTTCTAAAGATAATTATTTTAGATTATTATGATATCAAAATTATGTTCTAAAGGTTTTAATTTCTGAATTAAAAGCGGAATCAGCTGATCTCCTTTTTCTAAATAAAATTCAGAAAAATTAGATTGGCGTTCTTGAAGACTGTAATTTGGAAACAATTCGCATTGTAAATCAGTAACGCGTTGCAATTGATCTTGAAGTTTTCTTTTTTGCGCTTTTAACAAACGTTTTTCCAAATTGTCCAGCCCTTTCTTTTGCTTCACTTCTTGTGCTTTTACGGCTCCAGAGAAAGATTTGTCTGTCTTTTCGGCCAATTCAAAAAGATAGCCAAACTGTTTTTCAAGCGCTTCTTTTTGTTCTGTTAAATCAATAGGAAATGGAGAAAGTTTGTGTGTTATCGAATTAATTAAATTCTCCGATTTGCTGAATAAATCTTTCCAAGTCAAACCTAAATTATCCGCTTTTTTAACTTGTTTTTCTGTTGCCAAAAGAACAGAATTTCGAACCAATAATATAGGGAAAGTGATATTTACGGCTTCAAAGAATGCTTTTAATTCTAACCAATAAGCAATTTCTCCGCCTCCGCCAATATAGCAGAGATTAGGAAGAATAATTTCCTGATACAACGGACGCATAATTACATTTGGACTGAACTTTTCAGGATTGCTTTCTAACAATTTGAAAATTTCATCTTTTAAAAATGAGATTTTGGTATTGTTCACGAAATATTTATCATTCTCAAAAATGATTCTTTCACGCAGTTTATCTTCAATATAAAACAAATTAATCTCACGCGGATTTACCTGAACGGTATAATCAGCAAGTTCTTCAATTGATTTTTGAACTGCTTTATATGAAGTCTGATTCTGTAATTCTTCTTTTGCAAACGGAATAAAAGCACGTTTTAAATCGGCGCTGTCTGCATCTATAATAACCAAACCATAATTGGCAAAAAGAGAATTGGCCAAATAACGCGTTGCATCTGCTAGATTTTCATGTTTTAAATAAGCGTCTTCAAAAAGTTTTTTAAGCGCATTTGCATTTGTGCTTGAGCCTAATTCTTTAGAATAAACTTCAAATAAATCTTCTAAGCCATCAGTTGCAAGCCTTCCGACTGGCCCAGTGCTTTCGGCATTCCAGCGGATTTTTTTTCCTTTAAAATTAAAATAATTAATCTCTTCGAAATCATGATCTTCTGTCGCCATCCAATAAACTGGAACAAAATTATAAGAAGGATATTTTGATTTTAATTCTTTAGTTAAATTAATCGTAGAAATAATTTTATATAAAAAATACAATGGCCCGCTAAAAAGATTTAGCTGATGTCCTGTTGTAATGGTAAAAGTATTTTCGAGTGCTAATAGCGAAATATTTTGTCTCGTTAAATCAGAAACCTCAATGTTTTGATATTGCTTCTGCAAAGTGTCAACCAATACTGCTCGGTTTTTATGGTCAAAATTGGCTGATTTTTCAGCAATTTGTTTTTCGAAATTTTCTAATGTTGGAAAATTATTGTACAGCGGTTTTAATTCTGGCTTTTGATCTAAATAATCCTGCATTAGTTTAGAGAAATATCCAGAAGATTGAAAGCTGATACAGTCGGTAGGCATAATTTTAAATTTATTTTTGACAGCTGTAAATTTAATGAAAATATACAGTTAAAAACGCTATTAACAATTGCTTAAGATTTGATTTTTTTCTGATGCTTTTAAAAACGTTGTAATCAGGATTTTAAATTTTGATTATATTACATTGTGGAAAATTGAAAATTTAGATAATTTGTTAAAATTGTAAAGTAGTGGTAAAAGTAATTTGTATAAACATGAGTTTTTAATAATGAAACTTTATTTTTGCAAATAAAAAAGATATCAATTTTCATGAAAAATAGCCCGAGTAAAAAGAACTCCCTAAAACATGTTCTTTTTGGAAGCCTTATAGGCACTACAATCGAATTTTTTGATTTTTATATTTATGCTAATGCAGCTGTATTGGTTTTTCCTCAATTATTTTTCCCAAGTTCAGATTCGACGATGGCCACTCTGGAATCCTTAGCCACTTTTTCCATCGCCTTTTTATCACGTCCGTTAGGCTCTGCTTTTTTTGGGCATTATGGCGACAAAATTGGACGTAAATTTACCCTTGTTGCTGCTTTACTGACCATGGGAATTTCGACCGTTACCATTGGGTTTTTGCCAAGTTATGCCAGTATAGGTGTTGCGGCACCATTATTATTGATGTTATGCCGATTCGGACAAGGAGTTGGTTTAGGCGGAGAATGGGGAGGAGCCGTTTTGCTTGCCATTGAGAATGCTCCACCACACAAACGCGCTTGGTATGGAATGTTTCCGCAATTAGGAGCTCCAATCGGATTGTTGCTTTCAGGCGGAACTTTTCTATTGCTTACCGATTCGATGAGTAACGAAGATTTTATGAATTATGGTTGGAGAATTCCTTTCATTGCCAGCGCACTTTTGGTAATTGTTGGTTTTTATATTAGAACAAAAATTACAGAAACACCTTCTTTTGAAGAAGCTAAAAAACACGAAGAAGAAGTTAAAGTCCCTTTTTTAGAATTGGTGAAATCATATAAAAACCAGTTAATATTTGGAACTTTTGCAGCCATTACAACATTTTTGGTTTTCTATTTGATGACGGTTTTCACTCTAAGTTGGGCAACGTCAGATTTAGGAATTGCAAAAAGAGATGGGTTATTAATTCAATTATTCTCAGTATTGTTTTTCGCGCTATTTATTCCAGTTTCGGCTGTCGTGGCAGATAAAATTGGCCGTCGTAAAATGCTTATTGCGGCGACAGCGGCAATTGCTGTTTTTGGATTTTTCTTTTCGTTTTTCTTAAGTTCAGGAAATATTGCTTTGGTAGCTGTTTTTGCCTGTATCGGAATGTCTCTGATGGGATTCACTTACGGACCTTTAGGAACTTTTCTTTCTGAATTGTTCCCAACAAATGTTCGTTATTCGGGAGCATCTTTGACATTTAACATGGCAGGAATTCTAGGAGCTGCTTTTGCGCCAATGATTGCAATTTGGCTAGCTAAGACTTATGATGTGAGTTATGTAGGGTTCTATTTAATTGCTGCTGCTCTTATATCTTTAATTTCGTTTTTAGTGATTAGTAAAGACGAACATAAGTTTTAAAAATATTTAAACTAAGAAACCGTAATTGCCAAACCTAAGAATAAAGCAAAACCCACAAGATTAATTTCATTCTTGTGGTTTTTCTTTTCTATTAATCTATCTTTTCAGAGTAAAATGTCCCCTATATTCTGTTCCGTTTATTCTAGTAGCAGTAAACCAATAGTCAGATGCTGGTTCCTGATTACCAAGATAAGTTCCGTTCCAAGAGGTGTTTAATGCTAATTCTTTAATTAATTTTCCGTAACGATCAAATATTCTAATAGACGAATTAGGAGCTAAATAATCTGGATCTATTGTCCAAGTGTCATTAAAACCATCACCATTTGGTGTAAAGAATTTTGGATACGGAAGTTCATTTATCAAATTAATGCAATTCTTAGAAGTTGCTTCTAAAATATTTATGGTGACTGGAATTCTATCACTTTCGCAAGTGTTTTCGGTCTGAGAAGCATAATAAGTGATTCCATTCTCGAGCAAAGTAGATTCTGATAAATTATTGGTAGAAGAGGAACTTTCATACCATTTGATATTTCGTCCATCAATTTCAATATCACTAATTTTTGCATTTTTTTGAATGCAGAATTGTTGTGGAGAATCAGCAGATGGAATTGGAGTGTCTTGTATTTTTACAGTAATTGGTAGTCTTCCGCTTTCGCAGTTGTTTAAGGTTTGAGAAGCGTAATAAATGCGGTTTTCTAATAAAGTTGTTTCTGGTAAAACAGATGCTGAAAAAAAAGTATCGAACCATTTTATATTTTGTCCAATAACCTGAATGTCGCTTAAAGTTGCGTTTTGTTTTGTGCAGAAAGATTGTTGAGAATCTGCCGTTGGTTTTGAGGTGTTACAGACACTAAATTTAAGAATCCAAAAATCTTGTGACCCACTTTTATCTTCAGTTTTATCGCCAGAAATATCAGATTGTGACCATCCTGCAATAACATAAGAGCCGTCACTCGATTGAATTATTGATTGTGTTTGGTCAAGGCTAGAGCCTCCAAAACTTTTATCCCATTCTAATGCATTATTTGCATCTAATTTTACAATCCAATAATCGCGATCGCCTCGAGAGGTTTCTGTTTTGATTCCAGAAATTCCTGAATAAGACATGACTCCAAGAATTAGACCATTATCAGCAGTTGCTCTCATATTGGCAAAAATTTCAGTGCTGTCTCCTCCAAGATTTTTCTGCCAGATTAATTGCCCATTGCCATTTATTTTTATAAGCCAAACATCAGTAGAATTATTGATAACATTTTCTGTTTTATCACCTGATATTCTAGAGCTTGAATCTCCTCCAATTAAATAATTTCCATCTGCTGTAACTATTACCGACTTAGCATAATCGCCATTATTGCCGCCAATAGTATTTTGCCAAACGATTGATCCATTAAGATCAAGTTTTAAAATCCAGTAATCAGCAATTCCCTTTGAATTTTGAGTTTTGTCACCAGATATATTGGAGCTAGAAGATGCGGCTAAAATATACTTATGATCATTTGTTTGACTAATTTCAGAAATTAAATCGAAATTATCTCCGCCTAATGTTTTTTGCCAGACAATAGTCCCTAGATTATCGATCTTGATAAGCCAAATGTCAGTGCCTCCTTTAGAATTTTCAGTTTTATCACCAGAAATATTAGAATCCGATTCTCCCCCAATTAAATAACCTCCATCTTCAGTTTCAATTATGCAGGTTACTCGATCTGTTCCAGTTCCTCCGAAGGTTTTATCCCAAACAATATTTCTGTTAGAATCAAGTCTTACAATCCAGTAGTCATCGCCTCCTCTAGAATTTTGAGTTTTTTCGCCAGAAATTCCAGAAGAGCTGTATCCTCCTAATATATAGCCTCCATCTTTTGTTTCTTTAGCAGAAACTAAGTGGTCATTACTACTGCCACCAATGGTTTTCTGCCACAATAAGTTTCCTGTTAAATTATCCAGTTTAAAAAGCCAAAAATCATTTTGACCTCTTGTATTCTCATTTTTTTCTCCAGAAATATTTGAATACGAATAACCGCCGGAAATGTAGTTCCCATCACTTGTTTTTTCAATAAAATCACACCAATCGTAGCCATTTCCCCCAATAGTATTTTGCCATTGAATGTTTTGTGCTGAAATTGATGTAGTGATAAGTATAAAGTATAGAAGTAATTTTTGTTTCATTTCAATAATTTGGACGGAGACAAATGTAATTAAATATCTACAAAGCCAAATTAAAAAGTGAGCATGTGAGCAAATAAAATCTTTTCATTAAAAAGTCCCTAATAACCCGTATTTTTGCAAAAAAATAATTCCCTTTTGAAAACGAGACTTTTTGTAATTACTCCGCCATTTACCCAACTGAATACACCGTATCCGGCAACGGCGTATATAAAAGGTTTTCTGAATACCAAAAACATCGAATCGGTTCAAGCTGATTTGGGTATTGATGTGATTTTGGAATTGTTTTCGAAAAAAGGATTGCAAAATTTGTTTCAAGTTTCAGAGTTTCAAGTTTCAGGTTCTGAAATCTCAGACAATTCGAAACGTATTTTTGCCCTTCAAGATGAATATATCAAAACAATCGATTCTGTAATTCAGTTTCTTCAAGGAAAAAATCCAACTTTGGCATTGCAGATTTGTCAGGAAGATTTTCTCCCAGAAGCTTCTCGTTTTGCGCAATTGGAAGAATTGGATTGGGCTTTCGGAACAATGGGAACTCAAGATAAAGCCAAGCATTTGGCGACTTTATATCTTGAAGATATTTCAGATTTTATTGTCGAATGTGTTGATGAAAATTTTGGTTTTAGCCGATATGCAGAACGCTTAGGTAGAAGTGCCAATTCGTTTGACGAATTGTATGCAGAACTTCAAAAAGAGCCAACTTATATTGATTCAATTTTAATTTCGCTTTTGAAAACTAAAATTGAAGCCATAAAACCAACTTTATTTTTAATTTCTGTTCCTTTTCCCGGAAATTTATATAGCGCGTTTCGTTCTGCACAATGGGTCAAACAAAATCATCCTGAAATTAAGATTTCAATGGGAGGCGGTTTCCCAAATACTGAATTGCGTTCGCTTTCTGATAAACGTGTTTTTGAGTTTTTCGATTTCATCACTTTAGATGATGGCGAAGTTCCAATTGAGGAATTAATTTTCAATTTGGAAAATCCAAATTCTGTCACTTCGACCGAAGTAGAGAAGCGTTATAAACGAACATTTTTATTAGAAAACGGAGAAGTTGTATATAAAAATAATTCTCTAAAACACGATTATAAACAATCTCAGGTCGGAACTCCGGATTATTCAAATCTTCCTTTGGATAAATACATTTCGGTTATCGAAATTGTGAATCCAATGCACAGAATGTGGAGTGATGGCCGTTGGAATAAACTAACAATGGCGCACGGCTGTTATTGGGGGAAATGTACTTTTTGTGATATTTCTTTAGATTATATAAAAGTTTACGAACCTGTAGCGGCAAGTCTGTTGTGCGATAGAATGGAAGAATTGATCGAACAGACAGGTCAAAACGGATTCCATTTTGTAGATGAAGCTGCACCGCCAGCTTTAATGCGTGCTTTAGCGCTTGAAATCTTAAAAAGAAAACTAGCTGTAACTTGGTGGACCAATATTCGTTTTGAAAAAAGCTTCTCAAAAGATTTATGTCTCTTGTTAAAAGCTTCTGGATGTATTGCAGTTTCAGGCGGTTTAGAAGTAGCTTCGGATCGATTATTGAAATTAATTGACAAAGGTGTAACGGTTGAACAAGTTGCCAAAGTAACACGAAATTTTACCGAAGCCGGAATTATGGTTCATGCGTATTTGATGTACGGATATCCAACTCAGACGATTCAGGAAACAGTTGATAGCCTTGAAATGGTTCGCCAATTGTTTGAAGCGGGAGTTTTACAGTCAGGATTTTGGCATCAGTTTGCTTTGACGGCTCATAGTCCAGTAGGATTATATCCAGAGCAATTTGGCGTGACCAAAAAAACGGAAGCAATTGGAACTTTTGCCAATAACGATATTGAATATACTGATGCAACAGGAATCAATCACGATAAATTTAGTTTCGGATTAAAGAAATCACTTTTTAATTTCATGCACGGAATCTGTTTTGATTATGAACTTCAAGAATGGTTCGATTTTAAAATCCCGAAAACCAAAATTCACCCTGATTTTATTTTTAATGCGTTAGAAGAACAAAACGATTTCAATACAAAACCAAATGCAAAAGTGGTTTGGCTAGGAGGAAAACCTGCAACAGAAATCTTTACAAAATCAAAAAAAGGAAGAAGCTGGGAAATGATGTCATTAACTTTTCATGACAAAAAAGAAAGTTTCAATATTCAAACCAGTAAAGAAGAAGGCGAGTGGCTGACTTCAATTTTATCAAAAATTGCTGTTTCGGGTTCTAAAAACTATACTTTTCAGGAGGTTAAAAATGATTTTGAAACCGAATTGGAAGATTTCGAATTGTTCTGGTATTCTAAACCTATAAACACTTTACGAGAATTTGGGTTATTGGTACTTTAATACTCAATGCATTCTCCGTCATTTGGAATAGAAGTTTTCATTAAAAGACCATGATCTGAAAGTGCAGTTCTTAATTGCAGTCTTGTAGTTGGGCAATGATTTAATGCTTCTAAATGATTGGCGAGAACTTTTCCTGGGGCAAGTGTTACGAATTTCAGAATATCATCCATTCGCATTAACAAAGGCTGTCCGAAATCTAATCTCGCTGTACCGCAAGCCACAATAGAAATGTCAGGGTTCAATTGTGTTAGGACTTTTTCGACATGTTCTGTAAATATAGTGTCTGAACTGATATAAATAGATTTTTGATCTGCCAACTCAATAAGAAAACCCATTACATTCCCCATTAATTTGGCAACAAATCCATAGCCATGAATGGCTGGAATTCCTGTTATTTTTCCATCAAGAAATTTTTGCGGTTCCCAATATTCCAAAGTTTGAATTACACTTAATCCTCTTTGAACAAGCGCTTTTTCATCCTTTGAACTGCAAATTACCGGAATACTTTTTCTTCTCAAAAAAACTTCGCCAGCTTTATCAATATGATCTGGGTGTAAATGTGTAATCAAACAATGCGTTACACGACTTAAAATATCACGGCTATTTTTTGGCAATGCCACGAGCGGATTTCGTTTTGGTTTATATCTGAAAATAGTAAAAGGCGGAATTGTTTTTCTTTTACCTAACATTGGGTCAACTAAAATGACATGCTTTTCTGTTTCAATTACCAAAGAGGCATTTCGCAAATGATGTAATTTCATATCCAAGAAAATTAGATATTAAAAATACAAAGTTTTTCGAAAAAGTGATTACAGATTTTTCTTTATTTTTAACAGAATTGTGATTTACCCAATAGAAAATCTAAATCCAATTCCGTGTAGGTTTTCAATAGAAATTCCTTGTTCGTTTGCTAAGATTTTACGCAAACGCGAAATAAAAACATCCAAACTTCTTCCCATAAAGTAGTCATCAGTTCCCCATAAAGAAGTTAGAATTTGTTCTCTTTTTAAAACAGAATTTTTATGATCCAAGAAAAGTTTCAATAATTCGGCTTCACGCTGTGTTAAACCCACTTTTTCGTCATCATTAAAAAGAATGAAGTTTTTGGTATCGAACTGATATTTGCCAACTTCGTAAATAGTTTTTGCAGTTGGAATATTTTTCTGTGAACGCTTTAGGAAAATTTCAATTTTGAGGAGTAATTCTTCAATACTAAAAGGTTTTACCAAATAATCATCCGCGCCTAAACGAAGACCTTTAATGCGATCTTCTTTTAAAGTTTTGGCAGAAAGAAAAATAATCGGAACTTCAAGATCAATTTTTCGAACCGCTTCAGCAAGTTCAAAACCATCCATTTTTGGCATCATGATATCAAAAATGCAAATATCAAATTCTTCTTCCTCAAAAATTTTCAGCGCCGATTTTCCATCAGAACAATGAATTACCTCATAATGGTTTTGCTCCAAATTGTCTTTGGTTAAAAACGCTAAAGTTTCATCATCTTCGGCATATAGTATTTTGAAATTTCTCATTTTTTATAAGGAATTGATAAAGTTATGGTAATACCCTTTTTTTGATTATTTTCGGCTTTTATTTTCCAGTTTTGAAGACTGCAGATTTCTTTTACATAATACAAACCAAGTCCAAATCCGTTCACTTCATTGCTTTTTTCGTTCTGAACGCGGTAAAACTTATCAAAGATAAAAGATATTTTTTTAGGATTAATCCCAATTCCATTATCAATAAACTCCAATTTTAAACAGTTATTATTTTCGATAATTTTTATCGTGACTTCTGGCTTATCATTGCAGTATTTCATTGCATTATCCAGCAGATTGTACACTAAATTGGCAAAATGAAAAGTATCTGTTTCGATTAAATATTCTCTTGAAACTGTTTCAATCGCAATAGAAGCTTCAGGATATTTTAATTTGATGTTTTCTATCGCTTCTTCAATAATAGGAACAATCAATATATTTTCTTTTTTAAGTTCTAAAGGCGCATAATCTGCTTTTGCGACATTTAGAATCTTTTCGATATGTCCGTTTAGCTTATTTCCTTGATTGATGATAATGTCAGTATACGTATAGAGTTTTTTATCTTCTTTAATTGGTTTTTGTTCAATCAAATATTTGGAAGCAATTAGAATAGAAGCCAGTGGCGTTTTAAATTCGTGCGTCATATTATTGATAAAATCACGCTGCAATTCTGAATATTTTTTATGCTGCAAAAGGGTAAAAATCGAATACACATAAATCAGCAGAATGAGAATTAATGCAGTTGAAAGGATAAACCAAAAACGCATCGAACTAAAAAGATAAGTAGTTTCGTTTGGAAAACGCACGGCAAAATAATAAACCAGATTTTTGTGCTTAGGGAAATAAACGGTTTTTTTACATTCTGCTTTTTTCTTATAAAGCGAAATATAATCGCCGTAAATCATTTCGTCGCTTTGGCAGTTATACATTGCATATTCAAAATCAGTCGTAATATTCATTTTTTTGAATTCCGTTTTCAGATAAAATTCTAAAATATCAGGCTCAAATTCGTTATCGACATTTACAATGTAATAGTCATTTGCAATTTTCTGAACGGGATTCTGAACAGGCAATTCGTGATTGGTTCCTTCATATAATTTTTTAGCCACTTCAAGTAAGGCAATATGTGCTTTCTGGCTCAGTTTTTTTTGTTCGATTGTAAAAGCCTCTTTTGTCCATAGCAATTGTGCTACCAAAATACTAATGATAGCGACTAATCCTAAGAGAATGATGCTGTTGAGTTTATTAATTTTCAAGAATAAAGAATTTTGAGAGTGTAATATTAATCAATTTTGGCCTAAAAACAGGCGGTTAACAAGTCATTAACAAACGTTTGAAACCAGTTAACAGCGACTTGAATTTGTCTGAATTACCTTTGTAATATCAAAATGAACTATAAACCATTTTAAATATATCAGTTATGAAAATGATCAAAATTTCGATGTTAGCTTTGGCTTTAGGCCTAATGTCTTTTTCAGCAATTGCTCCAGTACAATCTTTAGTTTCAGAAACTGAAATTTCAGCAACTGCAGCTTCTACAATTGTTTGGAAAGCAGAAACAATTGATGTTGGACAAATTCCGCAGGGAACTCCAAAAGCAATTGTTTACGAATTTAAAAATACAGGAAAAACGGCTGTAGTTATTACAAACGTGCAAGGATCTTGCGGATGTACAGCAACAGATTACACAAAAGAGCCAATTCAGGCTGGTAAATCTGGAAAAGTTACTGCCACTTACAATGCTGCAAATAAAGGTGCTTTTACAAAAACAGTAACAGTTACTACTAGTGCAGAAACAACACCAAAAGTACTTACTCTAAAAGGTACAGTTATTTAATTAGAATTTTAATAGGTTGGTTATATGGCGAAAGCTCCAGACATGTAAATTGTTTGGAGCTTTTTATTTTTATTAACCGCTTAAACTTCAAAAAAATAAGGTTTAAGATTTATTGCTGAGTTCTTTGTTTTAATAGATTTTTTTCTACTTTTATTCCAAAATTTTGAGTTATGAAAATCTGGTATACGCCTATTATTGCTATTGTTTTTTTTGCTGTTTTTTCGTGTAATTCGAAAGCTGATAAAAAAGAGGAAAACTCGATAAAAACAGTTGAAAAAATCCCTGAATTAAAACTTACAATTGACAGTGTTCGCATTGCAAAGTTTTATGAAAATTATCCAAAACTGGATAAATTTAAGAAGGATGTAACTGCTTTATATCAAAAAAATAAGTCGACTCAATTGTGGCAGGATAATAAAGGAATTGTCGAATTTGCCAATACGTTATTCAACCAATACAAAAATTTAGATCAAGAAGGATTAAAAGCGAATTATCCTTATAATGAGCAATTAAATTCTGTTTTTGATAATAATGCCAATACTAAGCTTTCAAAAGAAGATACCGATTTACTGCTTTCTAATTTATATTACTATTATGGTGAAAAAGTAGGCGGTTTTGACGAAAAAACAGTGGTTTCTTTAGAATGGCTTTTACCTCGTAAAAAACTGAATTACCAAGTGCTTTCAGATTCTATTTTTAAAAAATCAACCATTTTGGATGATAAGAAAAAAAAGATGTTCAGCCAGTATTACAAACTGCGCGATGCTCTGAAAGAGTATAGAGAAATTGAGAAAAATGGCGGTTGGAAAACTATTGAAACAGGTGAAGATTATAAAAGCCTTAAAGTAGGAGATTCGTCTGCTGTTGTGGCGCAAATTAGAGAAAGACTTTTTGTTACCAAAGACATTCAAGAGAACAATAAAAGTGCTATTTGTGATACGACTTTGATTAAAGCCATGAAAAACTACGAATTGCGTCATGGTTATACCCCAAAAAACACGATTCTTCTCGAGCATATAAATGATTTGAACATTTCTGTTTCAGATCGTATCAAGACCATTATTGTTAATATGGAGCGCTGCCGTTGGATCGATCCAGAATTAGAAAAGGGGCAGAAGTATATAGAAGTGAATATTCCTGAATTTAGATTGTATATAGTCGAAGATGGTAAAATTGCTTTTGTATCGCCAGTTGTTGTGGGTAGAGCTATGACAAAAACGGTTATTTTCAGCGGAATGATGAGCAATATTGTTTTCAGTCCGTATTGGAATGTGCCGCCAAGTATTATAAAATCGGAAATTAAGCCAGGCATGGCTAAGGATAAAAACTATCTGCAAAAGAAAAATCTAGAATGGAACAATGGTGCAGTGCGTCAGCTTCCAGGAAAAAATAATTCTTTAGGATTGGTGAAATTTTTATTCCCGAATTCAAGCAATATTTACCTTCATGATACGCCATCAAAAAGTTTGTTTGAAAGAGAAAGTAGAGCTTTTAGCCACGGATGTGTGCGTGTAGCAAAACCAAGAGAGTTGGCCATAGAGTTGTTAAAAGTAGACCCTGCATGGACTCCCGAAAGAATTGATAAAGCCATGCATGCTGGAAAAGAAAGTTGGTATACGCTTAAGAAAAAAGTTCCAGTTTATATTGGATATTTTACTGCTTGGGTAGATCGACAAGGTAATTTAAATTTCTATAAAGATATTTATGGAAGAGATGAAAGTATGATTAAACTCTTAACAGAAGAATAAAATTTTAAATTCCAATTTCAAAAATCCAAATTCCAAAACTGAATCTATTCAATAATTGGGGTGAAAAAATTAAAGCCACAGATTAAAGGATTGAAATGATTATAAAAAATCTGTGTTAATCTTTTTATCCCGATAGCTATCGGGAGTGGCAAAACTTATTTCGATAAAACATCAACACATTTATAAAAGCGTTTGGTATAATGTTCTGTATCAAGCGCTGTTATAGTTACCTGTTGTGCTTTTCCTGAGGAAGCATGAATAAATTTTGACTGCATTCCGTTGGCCTCACAAATTATTCCGAGGTGACCGACAACATTTCTGTTTTTGTAACCGTAAAAAACTAATACATCTCCCACTTTAAATTCTTCTGGTTTTAGAGCTTTGCCTATGTTTTTGTAACCGCTGGAACTTCTTGGTAATGTCAATCCGAAATTGTTAAAAACATAGCTGACAAAACCTGAACAATCAAAACCTTTTTTGGGATTACTACTGGCGTATACATAAGGAGTTCCTAAATATTGTTTCGCGTAAGCAATAATGGAATCGCGATTTATTTCGGTCTGAATTTTAGTGTTTGAAATTAAATGTTGAGGCTCTTTCTTTTTTATTGTGAAAGAAGAAAGTAAAACAAATGGCAATAAAAAAAATAGTAGGCGCGATCTCATTTCTCTGGTCTTATATCAATTGAAACGCTAAATATAAACTGTTATTTTATTTAAAAAAGAACATGAGCACCCTAAAAAATACAAATAAGTACTATTTAGCTCCCAAATGATGTGTTTATGTGGTGTTTTTTTATTACTTTTTGACATTTTAGTATCTTTTTAGATAAACTCTTTCCAATATATTTGTGAATCGTATTTAGATTTAACAAATAAATTATGTTTCCCAAAAAAATAGCTATTTTAATTTCGTTTTTGCTGATTTCGGCTTTTTCTAATGCCCAAACTCAAAATACGAATAAAACTTTTTTATACGAAGGCCGAGTTGATCAACTTCAAAATGATCAGGTAATTTTAATCGGAACGGCTTCTTCGGTTTCTTTTAATTTTACAGGAAATGAATGCTCAATCTCACTTCAAAGCGTTGATTCTTATGAACATCATAATTATGTGCAATTAGTTTTGGATGGGAAATATATAGGAAAGGTTAGAATTGAAAAAGGAGCGATTCAGTCATTTCCAATCAAAGTGACTTCAAATCAAAAAGAGCATCGACTAGAAATCTACAAAAATACAGAAGCCCAAAGCGGTAATATTTTGTTTGCTGGAACAACGGCAAAACTGGTTCCAATTTCATTTAAAAAGAAAAAGAAAATCGAGTTCATAGGCGATTCTATTACTTGTGGCGCGGCTAGCGATCCGACAGAAGTTCCTTGTGATAAAGGAGAATATATGGATCATCACAATGGTTACTACGCTTATGGACCAACACTTTCAAGAGCAATTGGAGCAGATTATTTAATGAGCTGTGTTTCGGGAATCGGAATGTACAGAAATTGGAATGACGAGCATAAAGATGAAGCCATAATGCCAGATGTGTATCCAAATTTATATCTCACAAAAGATGTGTCAAAACCAAAGTACGACTTTGCTTTTCAGCCAGATATTATCAGTATTGTTTTAGGAACAAATGATTTTTCTGGTGGAGACGGTAAGAAAGAGCGTCTACCATTCAATCCTGAAAAATATGTTTCGAATTACATCAGTTTTATAAAGATGTTGTACCTACATAATCCGAAAGCACAGATTGTCATTACAAACAGTCCAATGGTTGGCGGAGATAGAGCAGTAGTTTTTGAAGATTGCTTGAACAAAGTTAAAAATGCTTTCGCGAATGATAAAGCGCACAAACCGATTCAAATTTTCAAATTTAAACCGATGACTCCAAATGGCTGTAGCGGACATCCTGATGTTGCAGATCATAAAGTGTTGGCAAAAGAATATGGTCCATTTTTAAAGAAATTACTAAATGAAAAATAATATATTTAAGTTTGTTTTCTTTCTATTGATTTCCAGTACTATGATGGCAAACGTTTCGCTTCCGAATATTTTTGGTGATAATATGGTCTTACAGCGCAATTCTGAAGTGAAAATTTGGGGTTGGGGTAATCCAAAAGAAGAAATAAAACTGGTTTCTAGCTGGAATAATCAGGAATATAAAACGGTTGCCAACAATCAGGCAAAATGGGAATTGACCATTAAAACTCCAGAAGCTGGCGGACCTTTTATCATTTTGATAAAAGGTTATAATGAAGTGGTTTTAAAGAATATTTTAATTGGCGAAGTCTGGCTCTGCTCAGGACAATCTAATATGGAAATGTCAGCGAGCTGGGGAATTGACGACGGTGAAGAAGAAATGAAAAATGCCACAAATCCGAATATCCGATTTTTTACGGTTCCGAAGTTGACAGCCGAAAATCCACAGCATAATTTATTGGGAAATTGGACTGAATCGACTCCTGAAACCATGAAATATTTTAGTGCCGTTGGTTACTTTTTTGCCAAACGTCTGCGCGAAGATTTGAAAAATGTCCCAATCGGATTAATTTCTTCGAACTGGGGCGGAACCCCCGCAGAAATCTGGATGCCTGCAGAAGTCGTAAACAATGATCCGATTTTATTAGAAAATGCCAAAAAACTCAACGAACAAGAATACGGGCCAAGACAACCCGGACGTGCTTACAATGCCATGATTTATCCAATTATAGGATTTAAAATTGCTGGAACGCTTTGGTATCAGGGAGAATCAAATGTTGGCTCTTTGGTTTATGATAAAACGTTAGGCGCTTTAATTACGTCTTGGAGAAAAGAATGGAAAGACGAATTTCCGTTTTATTATGTTCAGATAGCGCCATTTAAAACTGGGAAGAATAATTTTTCAAATGTAACAATTAGAGATTCTCAAAGAAAACTATTGAAAGAAGTTCCGAAAACAGGAATGGTTGTCATTAGTGATATTTCGGATACGATTGATATTCATCCAAAAAATAAAAAGTCGGTCGGAATTCGTCTGGCAAATTTAGCTTTAGCTCAAACTTATAAAACCAACAATAATTTAGTTAATGGGCCACTCTTTAAATCCATTAAAATAGATAAAAACAAAGTAATCGTTTCTTTTGACTACGGAGACGGGTTGTATTTCAAAGATAAAAAATCGAATCAGTTTGAAGTTGCGGGAACAGATGGAGTTTTCTATTCAGCCGAAGCTTCAATTAAAAATAACGAAGTGATATTGACAAGTAAAAAAGTGGTTTCTCCAGCAAAAGTAAGGTTTGCATGGGGAAATACGATTCAGTCAGATTTGTTTAATAAAGCGAATTTGCCGGCGTCTTGTTTTGTTTCTGAGTGAGTGTTTAAAGAAGAAAGGATTAAGAAGCAAGACTTTAGATTTTAGATTTTTTGTCAGGCTATGCGAAGTCGAAGCCCCGCAAGAAGCTCCACAAAGTAAAGACACAAAGTTTGTCATCCTGAGGAACGAAGGATCATACTCGGGAGCCGACAAAGATTGACGAAGTTCTATGCGGAGTTTCTAGTGTGATCCTTCTCAGGATGACAAGATAGCCGAAAATACTCTTTTGAAAACGATTTGCGTGAGGGATAGAGGCGGTATCCTTTTGTGAAGAGAAACGGAACAAAAGATATAGCCGAAAGCCCGACCCGCCTTTTTCGGCGGGACACGCCCCAAAAAAACTTAGAATCTTATCATCTCATAACCTCAGAATCTTAAAGAAAAAACTAACTAAACCACATATGAAAAATAAACAAATACTAATTATTGGGGTATTTTCCCTTTTTACGATTGGAAATATGAATGCACAGAAAAAGCCATATCTGGATAAAAATAAAACTGTTGAACAACGTATCGATTTGCTTTTACCGTTAATGACGCTTGAGGAAAAAGTAGGGCAAATGAATCAATACAATGGTTTTTGGGATGTGACGGGACCAGCGCCAAAAGGTGGAACGGCGGAATTAAAATATGAACATTTAAGAAAAGGATTAGTCGGGTCGATGCTGACCGTTCGTGGAGTGAAAGAAGTTCGTGCGGTTCAGAAAATTGCGGTTGAAGAAACGCGATTAGGGATTCCGCTAATTATTGGTTTTGATGTAATACATGGTTATAAAACGTTAAGTCCGATTCCGTTGGCAGAAGCAGCGAGTTGGGATTTAGAAGCGATTAAAAAATCGGCGGCTATTGCGGCAGATGAAGCTTCGGCATCTGGAATTAATTGGACTTTTGGACCCAATGTCGATGTTGCAAATGATGCCCGTTGGGGACGCGTGATGGAAGGCGCGGGTGAAGATCCGTATTTGGGAAGTAAAGTCGCTTATGCGCGTGTAAAAGGTTTTCAGGGCGAAACGGCTACTGATTTGGCAAAAGTAAATACGATTGCAGCTTGTGCAAAACACTTTGCCGCCTATGGTTATGTTGAAGCGGGATTGGAATATAATATTGTAGACATAAGTAATTCGAAATTATACAATTCGGTTTTGCCTCCTTTTAAAGCGACTGTCGATGCCGGAGTTCGTACGTTTATGAATTCATTTAATACTCTGAATGGTGTTCCGGCAACTGGAAATGCTTTTTTACAGAGAGATATTTTGAAAGGAAAATGGAAGTTTGACGGATTTGTAATTTCAGATTATGCTTCGATTCGCGAAATGATTGCGCACGGTTATGCCAAAGACGAAGCCGATGCAACTGCAAAAGCAGTTATTGCAGGTTCTGATATGGATATGGAATCGTATTTGTATGTGGCCAAATTGGTTGATTTGGTAAAATCTGGAAAAGTAAAAGAATCTTTGGTTGATGATGCCGTACGCAGAATTCTTCGCGTGAAATTTGAATTAGGATTATTTGATGATCCGTACAGATATTGTGATGAAAAACGTGAGAAAGAAGTTGTGGGAAGTAAAGCGAATAATGACGGCGTTTTAGACATGGCGAAGAAATCTATTGTTTTATTAAAGAACGAAAAGAATTTGCTTCCGCTAAAGAAATCAGGACAGAAAATCGCTTTGATTGGCGCTTTGGCAAATGATAAAAACAGTCCGTTGGGAAGCTGGAGAATTGCAGCTTCTGATGATACTGCGGTTTCAGTTTTAGAAGGAATGCAGCAGTATAAAGGCAATCAGCTGACTTTTGAAAAAGGTGTTGATTTGTTAAAACAAAAAGCGACTTTCTTAACTGAAACAGTTTTCAACACAACAGATAAAAGCGGATTTGAAGCGGCGAAAAAAGCAGCAAAAAATGCAGATGTTGTCGTAATGGTTTTAGGTGAATATGGTTTTCAAAGCGGTGAGGGAAGAAGTAGAACTGATTTGAATCTGCCAGGTTTACAACAAGAGTTATTAGAAGAAATTTATAAAGTAAATCCAAATGTAGTTTTGGTTTTAAATAACGGCCGTCCGTTGAGTATTCCTTGGGCGGCAGAAAATGTTCCAGCAATTGTTGAAGCTTGGCATTTGGGAACTCAGGCTGGAAATGCGATTGCTCAGGTTTTATACGGAGATTATAATCCGAGTGGAAAACTGCCAATGTCGTTTCCAAGAAATGTAGGGCAGGTGCCAATTTATTACAACAAATACAGTACAGGAAGACCAATTGACAGCGATAAGAACGTTTTCTGGTCCCATTATATGGATGTAGAGAAAACGCCTCAATTTCCTTTCGGTTTTGGTTTAAGCTACACGACTTTCGATTATAAAAACTTGAAACTGAACAAAACTTCTTTTGCAAAAGGTGAAAAAGTGCAAGTGAGCGTTGAGGTTACGAACTCTGGAAATTATGATGGAAAAGAAGTGGTGCAGTTGTACATTCATGATGAATACGCCAGTATCGTTCGTCCAATTAAAGAACTAAAAGGTTTTGAATTGGTGAATCTGAAAAAAGGTGAAACTAAAACGGTAACTTTTACTTTAACGGACAAAGAACTTGGTTTTTACAATAATGAAGGAGTTTATTTAGTAGAACCTGGAACTTTTAAAATCATGGTTGGAGGAAGCTCTGATAAAGGTTTGCAAAGTGGGTTTGAGATTAAAGAGTAATTCTTTTCGAGATGCAAAGGGACAAAGTAACAAAGGTTCAAAAGTTTTTTGAATAGCCCCTAGATTAAATTAGGGAAATAAAATTTGAATAAGAAAAGGGCTTTAGCCAAACTTTGTAGGTTTGGCTAAAGCCCTTTTGATTGTGTTTGTGTTTTCATCCAGCTAAAGCTGGACACTATTGATTTGTCATGTTGCTCAAGTATTTATATGTCAGTATTTTATTATAGAAAAAGTGTTTTGGTTTATGCTTTTGTTTTATCTTTGATAGACAGCCAATTAAATATTTTTAATTGGTGATTTAAGGTAAGCTGAAAACTTTCTAGAGTAGGCAAGATTTTAAAATAGTATTATGGAACATTCTTTATTTAAAAAAGTGAAGGCAGCAATTGATTATTGGTACATTCCGTTATTAGTGGGAATACTTTTTGTAATCATCGGATTTTGGTCTTTTGCCACACCTGTAAAGGCATATTTAACATTGGCATTTTTATTTAGTGTGTCATTTCTGGTCAGCGGAATTTTTGAAATTATTTTTGCACTTTCAAACAGAAAAAAAATAGACAACTGGGGTTGGACACTGGTATCAGGGATTATAGGTTTAGGTGTTGGAATAGTATTAATTGCTAACCCGTTAGTTTCAGTAACACTTTTGCCACTTTATGTCGGATTGGCTATTTTGTTTCGTTCTGTAATGGCTATTTTTATGGCTTTTAATTTAAAAAGTTATTCTGTTCCCGACTGGAAAAATCTTTTAGGATTAGGAATTTTGGGACTTTTGTTTTCTTTTCTGTTATTATGGAATCCTGTTTTTACAGGACTTTCAATAGTATATTGGACCGCTTTTGCTTTTATTGCAAGCGGATTTTTTTATATTTATTTTTCTTTCAAACTGAAAAGACTACACGATTTAGAATAGAGAATATGGTTTGTTTTTTAACTTTATAATAGATTAAAAAAGAATTAGATTTTAATTTCTCTCGCAGATTTAGCAGATTTGGCAGATTTTTTTATCCCCAAAATCTGCTAAATCTGCGGGAGTTTTTTTTACCTTTAAAATCTATTAAAACTTCCAACTTTTAAATTAAAACAATGAAATATAACAGATGTGGAAAAAGCGGTTTGCTGCTTCCTGAGATTTCTTTAGGATTGTGGCATAACTTCGGATCGGTAGATAATTTTGAAAATGCCGAAAGTATTGCTATTGAGGCTTTTGATAAAGGAATTACACACTTCGATTTGGCGAATAATTACGGTCCTGTTCCAGGTTCTGCTGAAGAGAATTTTGGAAAAATATTATGGCATAACTTTCAGGGAAATCTGCGTGATGAAATCGTGATTTCTACAAAAGCGGGTTACACCATGTGGAAAGGGCCATATGGCGACTGGGGTTCTCGTAAATATCTGCTTTCAAGTTTAGACCAAAGTTTGAAACGAATGAGTATTGATTATGTAGATATTTTTTATTCGCACCGCCCAGATCCAGAAACGCCAATTGAAGAAACGATGATGGCGCTAGATCATGCTGTTAGAAGTGGAAAAGCCTTGTATGTTGGAATTAGTAATTATTCGGCAGAACAAACTCGTGTTGCGGTTGATGTTTTAAAACAATTAGGAACGCCTTGTTTGATTCATCAGGCTAAGTATTCAATGCTTGAACGTTGGGTTGAAAATGGTTTGTTGGATGTTCTCGAAGAAAAGGGAGTCGGCTGTATTGCATTTTCGCCTTTAGCACAAGGACTTTTGACTGATAAATATTTAAATGGAATTCCTGAAAACTCTAGAGCGCATAATCCAAACGGGCATTTAAGAGAAGATGAGGTGACGCAGGAAAGAATTCAGAAATTAATTCAGTTGAACGAAATTGCTCAGAGCAGAAATCAGTCTTTGGCGCAAATGGCTTTGGCTTGGCTTCAGAAAGATAAACGAATTACATCAGTTTTAATTGGCGCTAGTTCTGTAAAACAATTGTGTAACAATATTGATTGTTTACAGAATACTGAATTTTCGCATGATGAATTGAATGCGATTGAGAAGATTTTAGCGTAATAATCAAGCCTAACAGGTTTTTAAAACCCGTTAGGTTGCCCCTAATCATCATTTATTTTTTTAACTTCAAATTATACTCTTTCACAATTTCTAATGTTGATTTATCTCCATTAAAAACCGAATTTAAACCTTGCGGTTCTTGTGGTGGATCTGTTGTGAACGGTTCTCCCGGATTCCATTTTCCATCTGGATGAATTGCTTTTCCTTCGCCGCCGTAACCCCAGAAATTGGCAGCTCTTAACGGACCGTTATTTTTAACGCTTTCGGCAACTCTTCCGAAAATATAACTGTAGAATTTATCTCTGTAAACAGAAGGAGCTCCAGCATTCAGATTTTCATTTTCTCTCGGAAGACCAAATTCTTCAATTATTATTGGACGGTTTAAGTTGTTGGCCACTTTGATGTGATCGTCAATATATTTTCCAGCGTTTTCAATGGTTTTCGGAAATGTTGCTTCGGCATTATCAGCTTTAAACCAATTCCAGTTTTTAGGCCAAATATGCATGGACAAATAATCAATATTCGGATTTTGATGCGTTCTTTCGAAGATTTCCATGCTGTCGTTTGAACTGTTTTTTCCTTCAGAACCTGTAGAAACCAAATGGTTTTTGTCTAAACTGTCAATCAAATCCACAATAGAATTTAGCCATTTCGTGAATTTTGCTTCATTTTCTACCGTAAAAAGTCTTGGTTCGTTTCCAACCTGCCACGACATAATCGTGTTGTCTTCGTTGTATTTCTTTTTAGAATACGCATTTGTTCTGCCAATAATAAATTTCACATGACTGTTTAAAGCCTCCATACAAGGTTCACAACTGTGAAATTGTTCTGTATACGACATGAACTGCGGCCAAGTATTCGGCGGAATATTAGGAACTGGAACCGGCCCTTTGCCATTCCATTCCAAATATTGCGACATTCCGCCCGACCATTCCCAGTTGTTGGTCAAATATAAAACGGCATACATATTTCGTTTGCTCATTTCGCTAATCAGGAAATCCAGTCCGTCCAATAAATCTTCGTCGTATTTTCCCTGTTCGTATTGCAAGGCAGGACGAACCGTGAAATCGTATTTCCCACCATCTGCTCCAACCAAAATGCGTAAATTATCGATTCCGTTTTTCTTCATTAAATCCAATTCGCGCAACAGTCTTTTACGGTCTCCTATTTTCTTTGATGCCAACATGCTTCCGTACCAATAATTGGTTCCAATGTAAGCGTAAGGTTTGTCGCCTTTATAGAACTGATTTCCTTTCACAGTAATTTTTTCCTGTGCCTGACAAGCAATTGCAGTAAAAATTAAGATTAATGAAAGTGTTTTAAAAAATCTATTTTTCATAATTTATATTTTAAGGAGCTAATCCCGCTATCCGCTCTATCTTTTATGGTGAACCCCACCATAAAAGGATGCCGCTTCTATCGGGGCTAGGGCTTTACGTTCTATAAGACGTTTTGATTTTTATTTGAAATTTTAATTTTCAATTCGACGAATAAGCTCCAGACATGCACGACTGTTATGATATGGACATTTCCAGAATCCAGCTTTATCTTTTTGCATTACACTATAATCTTCGTACACTCCCCAAAACCATTCTCCGTTTTGTGGGTCTATGATGTGTTTTTTTATGAATTTCCAGTTTTTGTAAACAATATCAAGATATTCTACTTTTCCTGTCAATTGATACGCATTGTAAAAACCTATTAAGGCTTCTGCTTGTGGCCACCAATGCTTTTCTGCTATTAATTCATCTTTTTCAGCATCAAATTCATACCATAAACCGCCATCAGCATCTAAACCTTCTTTGGTTACTTCTGCAATTTGAATGGCATGTTTTTTATAGTTTTCAATCAAGGTTTCATTTCCTGAAATTTCGGCGCATTGCTGCAAAAGCCAAGCCGCTTCAATATCATGTCCATACGAAATGACATCTGGCTTCTCTTTCCAGTTTTCATCAAAAAACAAACGTAAATGTCCTGTTTCGGTATTGATAAAATATTTTTCGATAGTTTCTAATAATTCGATAATCGTTGCCAGCAAATTTTCGTCTTTCCAAACTTTGTATAAATTCGCATAAGCCTCAATAATATGAAGATGCGTATTCATGGTTTTCTTTTCGTTGGCATCCTTTGCGCTCAAACGCAAATCTTCTATGGGTTGCCAATCTCTGGTAAAAGCTTCAAAATAGCCTTTGTTTACAGGATCATAGCTGTGTTCCTGAATTTTTAAATACAAATTTTTAGCTATTTCTAAAGCTTTTTCTTCTTTTGTAATGCTGTAAAATTCAGATAATCCGTAAATCGCAAAAGCTAAAGCATAAATCTGGTTTTTGGTGTCTTTTGGAGTTTTATCCTCATTTATACTCCAAAAAAGACCTCCAAATTGTGTGTCATAAAAGTAAGTTGCGAGAAACTCAAATGCTCTTTCTGCCAGCTTTTTGTGGTTTTCGTTTTTAGTGGTTTTGTAACTGGCAGAAAACGTCCAAAGAATTCGGGCGTTTAATACCGAACCTTTTTCAGCATTGAGAATGAGTTGATCATTAAAATCAATTTGCCCGACAAAACCGCCATTTTGGTCATCAATAGTATGTTCTGACCAATAGTTAAGAATAGAATTCAGTTCTGCCGTTAATTCCGATTTTAAAAGCTTGAGTTGTAATGACACGGTATTTTAGATTGCGTTATTTTTTTCGATTTGATTGATGATAGTTTGTACTGAACCAGCAGAAACAAAAGTGTCTGCAGGTGTATTTACAACATAATCTACTAATTTGTCTACAGTTGAAACCGCCACATGCATTCTCGTATCCGATGAAGCGTAATAAACGTAAACAGTTCCATCTTCATCTTCAATCCATCCGTTAGAAAATAAAACATTCGAAACGTCGCCCACTCTTTCAATTCCTTCAGGTCCCATAAAATGTCCAGCCGGAACGTATGTTACTTTCGAAATATCATTCAAATCAGTCATAAACATATACAAAGTATAACGCAATCCAGCAGCAGTATTACGAACTCCGTGCGCTAAATGCAGCCA